>OLPV01000291.1_pt1 | contig 46796 bp, 39 predicted proteins | sample 1671961 | NCBI WGS metagenome assembly OLPV01 (sample SAMEA3136630, study PRJEB25190) | human gut metagenome | biome: human gut; feature: human-associated habitat; material: faeces | place: Austria | collected 2013 | reverse complement strand
CGCGACATCGCCGAGGCGTCCAGGCGCGGCGGAAAGTCGGCCGGCTACGCCGCGAAGATCAAGGCCGCGGCCAGGTCGTCGATCGGCGTGAGGCTCGGCCAGGAGGCGGCCTCGTTCCAGGTCAAGTCCCTGATAAGGCAGATCGAGTTCGCCGATTCGGAGTGCGCGAAGGTCGAGGCGAGGGTGAGGGCCCTGCTCGACGAGGTCGAGCCGCTCGCGCTCACGATACCCGGGGCGTCATACGCCACGGGCGCCCGGATCGTCTCGGAGATAGGCGACGTGTCGCGCTTCCGAAACGCGCCCGCCCTGGTGAGCTACGCCGGGCTGAACTCGTCGGTGAGCCAGTCCGGGCAGTTCGACAGCGGCGGCGGCCCCATAACCAAGCACGGCTCGCCGTACCTTCGCCGCGCTTTGTGGCTGGCGGCCAACCGCGCCAGGCAGTACGACCCGGGGCTGCGCGCCTTCTACGACAGGAAGCGCGCCGAGGGCAAGCCCCACCGCGTGGCCGTCACGGCCGTGGCGAGGAAGCTGTGCCGCATCGTGTTCGCGGTGATGCGCGACCAGGTCCCGTACGACCCGGGGAGGGAATAGGGCGGTCCATGCCGGATTCTTCGCAGGCGGCCTCGCCGCCCGCTTCGCCATGCCCGAAAGCATTCGATATTCGGTTCTCAAGCTGCAACGCTCGGATAATTTGCTGTTCTCGAAAACCTACGGTTTAGCCCTTGACTTCATATAGCTGGTCTCCTTTCCGGCGGGTGTTTGTTGGGTGAGCCGCTTTCGCGTTTCGCCTTCTACATGGAAAACGGCTGATGGCTTTTCTGGAAAACCAACGCCGCCTTGGCCGGCGGGTAAAGCACGGTTGCGTTGTCGCGGGGCCGTGCTTCGCGCTCTATTCCGGCGAGGCGGCGTGGGGCAGGTGGAACGAGTGGGGAAGTATGCCGTCGGGTGCGTTGCAGGCTCGGCCTCGTTCATCTTCGGCGGCCGATGTGCGTTGCGTGCCTGGCTTTGGGTCGCTTCTGCTCGCCCCGTCTCATCGTGGCCTAGTACGGATATGCTCTGCCTCCGCAGTGGGGGCATTGGGTCCACAGCACCTCGGTGGTGTGTTCCTTGTTGAAAACCTCGTAACAGTTGCTGCATTCAAATGTTTGCTCGACCATGGCGGGCTCCTTTTCCGGCGGGGGATGCGTTTCGGACGCGCCGCCGTTTGCGCGTCTTGCCCTCTACATGGAAAAGTGCGGCTGCTTTTTCTGGAAAATGCGAAATGCCTGGTGGGAGTGGCATTGGAGGTTTGGTGGACATGGAGTTGGATATGCGGCTAGCGGCTTGGCGGGCGTGGCGTCGGCGTGCCGCTTGCGGCCTGGTGGGCGATGCGGGAAATGCCTGGTGTTCGAAATGCTGGCTGTGCTGGCGCGGCCTCGCTGTCGAGATGCTTAGGGCTTGGGTGCGCGGAAACGTAGCTCGTGCCGCTTGCGATTTGGTGCGCGGGTCGGCTCTGGTTGCGGTCTGGCGGGTGAAATGATGCGTGTGCCGTCTGTGGCCTGGTAAACGGATTGTCGACCTCCCGTTCAAACCTTGCGTTGCGTCTTGTTGGGTCGTTTCTGCCAGGAAATGCCACAAGGGGGCCTCATTGCAGGCATGTTGTTCGGACGAAATGGGGAATTCGGCGTTGAAGATATTTGCGACCTGCGGTTTTGCGGTCGCAGTATCGGATTGCTCGTCATGGGGAGCCTAAAAAGAGGCCCCCTTGCGGCGTTTTCTGACAATTCGGAACGATTTCTCTGCAGGGAGGCCCCATTGTGGCATTTTCTGCCGGTTTTGGTTTCTTTGCCGGGCGTTTCTGCGTTGTTTTCTGCTGGGTGGCGATGATGTGGGTCCGGACCCCATGTGCCAAGTGGGGAAGGCCGTTCGTTTGATAGCTAAAATATCCCGGTGATCTGCGCCTTCTCGAAGGGGTTTTAAGGATGCTCGATAATCGGCGGCGATGCGCTCGTGGAATCGTTATTTATATACTCGCAAGGAGTATACTCATGCCCACACGAGGCTTGATGTTGCCGACACGTGAAATTGGGCCGCGTCTTTCAGATAAGAGTAAAAGCCTGGCGGGCTCAATCGCTTGCGCAGCCGCCTGTGTAGCAGGGCGGTTTCGAATGGTCGTTTTGAATGGCCACAGGCGTGTTGGCGAAACAATGCGCAGGGGATTCGCGCGATTGCCGGGTCCTGCTATTTGCATGGGCATTGCCTCGTTGGACGCGCTATGGTCGAAATTGAGTAGAGTGCGGCCGGGCTTGTCGCTGTCGATGCTTTTGAACTCGAGGTTCTGCTGACGTGGGCGTGCGAATCGCGCTTGGAATACGAGGTGGGCTCATGAAAACGCTGGTTGTGGGCGATTTGCATTTGAAGCAGCAATTTGTGCTGCCTCGCATCGACGAGATGCTGGCTGGTGATGCAGAAATTGGGCGTGTTGTATTTTTGGGCGACGCGTGCGATGACTGGGGCGCGAACGAAGCTGATGAGCTAAACGCTATGGAGTTTTATGCGAAATGGGTTCGCGAGCATCGCGGGCGCGGCATGCGAGTCGACGTGCTGCTGGGCAACCACGATTTTTGTTACGTGCGTGGCAAGCGTGGCCCGGGCTCGATCATGTCCATCATGCGCAATCTGCGAACGATTCTGGAAGATGCCCTGCAGGCAAAGGTCGCCTGTGCAGTTGGGCCGTATTTGTGCTCGCATGCGGGCGTGACGGGAGTGTGGGCGAAACGGTTTTTGGCCGACGTGCCTGCTGATGCGGTAGCGATTGCCCAGCGCTTGAATGAGATGCTCGCCGATTCGTCGCATTGGAGCGATTTGGACAGCTGTCCGCCGTCGCGTGGGGGCTGGTCGCTGCCGGGGCCTTTGTGGGCCGACTTGCGCGATATGCTTGACGATGCGTTGCCAGGCGTGCCGCAAATTGTGGGCCATTCGCCGGTCGAGCGCGTGGAGAACTATGCTAGCGGTTGGATGGCGGCAGGTCGCGACCCCCTGTGGGCATGCGATACTATGTCGCTCATGAGCTATGGTGCGCCCATCGGCGATGGGTCGATGTTGCTTGTTGACGAGCCAGGTGCAATGGATGGGCCAACCGGGTTGTGCGGCTCGTGTGACTCGGGCGCTCCCGGCGAGCTGTGCGGCCTGGGCGTGTCGAATGGGGCAGATGATGTCGCAGAAACGCTTGAAGCGCGCGCGGTGCCGTTCCCGGATGAAGGCACATTCGCCGAAGCGTGCAAGCGATATTGGGAAGCACGCTAGCCGGCGACGTTTTGGGTTAGCTCCGACGCCGGTGGCTTCCTCCTTATTTCTTGCGGTAAAACGCCATGCACACGAGGGAAATAATGCAGAACGCCGCCGCGCACAGCAGCATGTGGAAGAAGCCCTGTGCGCCCGGCGTGGCAGAAACAAAACCGAGCAGCAGCGCTGGTGCCACGGTGGTGCCCACTTGACGAACCAGCGCAATGGTTGCGATTGCGGCTCCGCTTTCTGTGGGGCTCGTGTTTTCGAGCACCATGTAGTTGGTGGGCGCGCCCATCGCAAAACCCATACCCAAGCCCATAATAGACAAACCGACGATGAGCAGAATTGCATTTGCGCTGTTCAGACTTACGAACGCGAGGAATAAAAAGCCCGCGGCCGCCACGGAGAGGCCGCCCATCATAACGGGTTTAGGACCGAATTTATCGATAAGCTTGCCGCCAATCGGCGGGCCGAACATGCTCACGATGCCTACGGGCAAAATATACAAGCCGCCCGAGCCGACCGGCGCGCTCATGATGAACTCGGCGACTTCGGGGATGATTGTCATGGTGATAATGACGCAGCCCACAAAGAAGCTCACCACCATGGTGATGACGATGGGCTTATTGCCAAGGTATTCCAAATGGAACACGGGGCTTTTTGCGCGACGCTCCGCCAGCACGAATGCGGCGAGTGACGCGACGAAGCCCAAGGCGGGAGCGAGTACTTCCGCCGATGCGAGCGATTGGCCGACGTGCCGCACATCGATGTGCTGAACTGCGAACAGGAACAACAGCACCGCGACGACGAGCAGTACTGAGCCGGGGATGTCGAGTGGCGTTGAGTCTTCGACGTTGTGGTTCGGAAGAGCGTGCAGGCTCGCGACAATGAGCGCCAAGCATACGGGAATGGCGAAGAAGAACAGCGCCGACCAGTGATCGTTTCCTACGATGCCCACGACCAGGCTGCCTACGGCGGCACCAATGACGTTCGCGATACCGGCAACGGCGGCGGCTATGCCGAGCGCCATGCCCTTCTTTTCTTGAGGGAACGTCGCCCCTATTTCGGCGTTCGCTACGGGAATAATGCCGCAGGCGCCAACGGCTTGCACCAAGCGGCCGGCGAGCAGGACGGGGAAGCTATCAAGCGTTTGCGACAGGCCGCAAATAAGCGAGCCTGCCATGAACACGAGCAAGCAACCGATGAAGACCGGCTTGCGGCCGCGGATGTCGGCGAGCTTGCCGATAACGGGGATACATGCGGCGTAGAACAGCGTGTAGATGTTCACCATCCAAATGCCCGCGGTGTCGCCTAGACCGAAATCTTGCTGGATCACGAGACGTACGGGTGAAATCATGCCCACGTATAGCCCGCCGAGCAAAAGGCCCAAAAGATATATGGCGAAAATGGCGCCAACGCCGCTTTGCGTGTTCGATTCGATATTTCCGCGCATGAAAGTCCCCCGTGAAGCGTTTGCAAAACCCCTCTATGGTAGCACTGGGAAATCGGGTTCGTGGTTTCTGCACGAGAGCTTAATGTGGAGGGTGCAAGGTGCAGGGGGAATGCGACGCGTGGAGTGCGAAACGTCATCCGGCTCGAGGCTTTTCTCGCTTCGTCCGTGAATTTCTTGGCTGAAAATGGCATGCTTTTCATCAGGCATCTTATTGATATTTGCGGTGCTAATTTGCGGTTGCCACGGGTGTGGAAGCTCTTTTTCGTGTCTGTTTACGCTCGTTTTTGTTTCTTGTTTAACCCTCGCGTTCCCACTTCGTTTCTCGACGCGCGAGTCATGCGTATGGGACAATGAAGGCAACGAAGAACTCAGCGGAAATTCGGGCGAAACGGAGGCGACCGTGGCGAAGCATATGACGAGGCGAACGTTCGTGGCGGCGGCATGTGGCGTCGTAGCCGCAGCGGCGTGCGGCCCTGTGGCTGCGACGATGCTTGGTTGCGCAAAACAGAATGCAGACGACTCTGCGTGGACGTGGGAAGAAGACGCCGACTTGCCCGTGTTGTGCATGGAGGTCTCTGGCGGCGCAATCGTTGCCATGCCGGGTAATGGCTGGAAGCCGCAAGGCGAGTGGATCCAGCTGCAGCTTTCGGGCGGCTCGATTCCAGGCAAGGAAATTGAAGCCATAACCCAGGAGGGCTCAACGTTGGTTGTGCGCTTGAAGAAACCGAATAGCGACATGGAGACCATGGACTTGTGCCTTACCGAATATCGTGTGGCTGGCGGCGATGTCTCGAGCGTCGAATCGGTCGTGGTCGAAGACAAGGGCGAGCGCCTCGAGGCCCAGCTCGGTGTCGACGGCGAGGCCCGCGCCGTGCAGTAGGAGAAACGTTACGCGCCGCTTTCTTCGCTGACCCTTTTCGTCTTAAGGGCAAAACGTGCAGTTGTCGCAAAAAGAGCGGCGGCTGCATGTTTTCGTTTGTGCCGCTATGGTATATTTGCGAACAGACGTTTGTAGATTGATTCGTGGCATGCGCGGTTTTCGCCGCTTGTCGCTTGTGAGAGGTTGCCGATGATTGCATTCCTGAAAGGCACAATGGCCGGCCGAAGCGCTGATATGGCCTTCGTCGACGTGAACGGCGTCGGCTTTGCCGTGTACATGCCTGCGACCGATATTGTGAAACTCCCCGAGGCGGGCGCCGATGTGGCGCTGTTCACGCATCTTGCTGTGCGCGAAGATGCTATGACGCTGTATGGCTTCTTGTCTCAGGAAGAACATGCGTTGTTCCTGCGTCTTATTGGTGTGTCGGGCATTGGCCCGAAGGCGGCGCTGGCGGCGCTTTCCACGTTCAAGCCGGCCGAACTTATTTCCGCTATTCAATCAGAAGACGTGAAGGCGGTGTCCACCATTCCGGGCGTGGGCAAGAAAACCGCGCAGCGCCTTATTCTGGAATTGAAGGGCAATTTGGCGCAGGCGGGCGAGCAAGACCTGTTCAGCGCCGCGACGGCAGCCGCCACTGAACGCTTGCAGGGCGCGCGCGACGGTCTGCTTGCTATGGGCTTCACGCTGGCCGAGGCCGATTTGGCGCTGAAGGGTGCTCCCGAAGAATTGAATACCGAGGGCGCGCTGTTGCAGTATGCTTTAAAGCGACTTGGCTCGGTGGGGTAAAGGAAGTAATTCGTGGCTGAAGGCATTCAAATAGAAGGAATGGTGTTCGAGGCACCTTCGGGCGGTTCGGCGTCGGGGGGCGCGGGCTTCGCGCAGCAAACGCCGCGCGAGCGCGTGGTTTCGAGCGACCTCACCGAAGACGATTTGGCGCTCGATCGCTCGCTTCGCCCGAAATATCTGGACGATTATCTGGGCCAAACGCGCGTGAAAGACAGCTTGTCCATTCTTATTCAGGCGGCCAAGCAGCGCGGCGAATGCATGGACCACGTGCTGTTCAGCGGGCCTCCGGGTTTGGGCAAAACCACGCTCGCCACCGTTGTCGCCAACGAGTTAGGCGCGAACATTCGCACCACGAGCGGTCCGGCTATTGCGCGTCCAGGCGATTTGGCGGCAATTCTTACGAATCTCGAAGAAGGCGACGTGCTGTTCATCGACGAGATTCATCGCTTGAATCGCCAGGTGGAAGAGGTGCTGTATCCCGCGCTGGAAGATTGCGTGCTCGATATTGTGGTGGGCAAGGGGCCGGCGGCGCGCAGCATCCGCCTCGATTTGCCGCACTTCACGCTTATCGGCGCGACCACGCGCACGGGTTTGCTTACCGGGCCTTTGCGCGATCGATTCGGTATCGTGTTCCGCTTGGATTATTACACCCCTGAAGAGCTTGCTGACATCGTGAAGCGCTCGGCGGGCATTTTGGATGTGGCGGTCGATGAAGAAGGCGCCATTGAAATCGCGCGCCGAAGCCGCGGAACGCCTCGCTTGGCAAATCGCCTGCTCAAGCGCGTGCGCGACTGGGCACAGGTACGCGGCAACGGCGATATCGACGAAGATACCGCGGCAGCGGCATTGAGCTTTTTCGAGGTCGATTCGCTGGGGCTCGATGGTCTTGACAACAAAATCCTTGAGCTTTTATGCGACTCGTTTGCGGGGCGTCCTGTGGGCCTTACCACGCTTGCATCGGCGCTTTCTGAAGATCCGGGCACGGTGGAAGACGTATATGAGCCGTTCCTTATTCAACAAGGGCTCATTATGCGCACACCGAAGGGCCGCCAAGCAACTGCCAGGGCGTTTGACCATCTGGGCCTGAAGATGCCTGGGACAGAAGCATAAGCGAGCCCGAGCAAGCTCGTGGCGAGTTTTGGGCATACGCCAAAAGTCAGCAAACGGGAATCTGACGAGGCGGGCTCGTTTGAAAGAGAAGCGAAGCGTAGCAGCGCTATGCGAGCGACGAATGAAAGCGAAATCGTCCACCAGATTCCCGCGCAGCGTCGAGCGGGAACCCCGTTCGACAGAACGGGGCTCCTAACATGTTTCAGCAAGATTATTTGATGCGTTTGATTTGGCAATTCGTCGAGGCGATGCGTCGCACGGTTGAGAAAGACGACGACCCCGATGCGAAAGCTGCGTCGGTGGAAGACGCCATCGCGAATGCGCTCGAAATGGATGCGAGTGTGGTACTGGGGCTGGCGCCCGAAAGCTTCGCGGGCATTCTGAGCGTATCGGGAACCGATCCGCATGTGGTCGAGTATTTGGTGCGCGGCATGGTCCTTGAGTCGTATTACCTTGAACAGGCCGGCAAGCAACAGGCGGCTCAGCTGCGATTCGATCAGGCTTGTGCGCTCGCGGCAGCATATGGCATCGAAGCGCCTGCGGCGGGTGAGATTCCCGTGATGAACGATTTCGACGAAATGCTCGAGGCTGACGGCATTACGGGTGAGGAGTAGCTTCCGTCGGGCTTCTTCTAGCTGATTGGTACGCCATCGCGCCGTTGCGCACGGTAGCTCGATTGAGGCGCTGTTGATGGTGGTTATCGTTGGCGGGTGAAGAGCGGTTGTCAATGATTGCTTGCGGCGGTCGAGACCTCACGTGAGCCCGATGCTTTTTAACCGCATGTCAACAGTTCGTCGGCGAATTGCAAGTTTTCAAAATTCATAAAGAAATGCCGCGCAATCTCACTAAAATGATAACAATCGCCGAAGTAAGACCGAATGGCACCCGTGCCGTCGTGGACGATGGAAGCGTTTTGTTCCATCGTAAACGGTGGGGCAGGTTTTGGTGGACCCAGAGCAATCTGGGCAGATTACATCCCCGGTAATTCGGGGAGAGAAAGAGGCCGAAAATGGCTGAAGGAACTGTCAAATGGTTCAACCCCGAGAAGGGCTACGGATTTATCTCCCAGGCCGATGGCGAAGATCTTTTCGTTCACTTCTCCGAGATCAAGATGGACGGTTATAAGACCCTCGACGAAGGCCAGCGTGTGTCCTTTGAGGTTACCACGGGTCAGAACGGCAAGCTGCAGGCCAGCGACGTTCATAAACTCTAAAGCGCAAAGCACCAAGCGCTCGCTCTAACAGAACCACGAATCGAAGGAGGCCGTCCTACGGGGCGGCCTCCTTGCATTGTGGGCCTCCGTTAGTGGGTGCGATTGGCGGGAATCACTCGGATAAAATCTTTTATCCGAGTGATTAAAAAAATGACACCAGAACAGGGCGTATAATTAAGCAATACAATGCAAAAATTCTCAAAGGGGACAAGGGGCGGTGCGTTGTGGCCGATTTCAAAAACGATGGCACAAAGGGGAGCAGTTATTTGGATGCCTCGTCGAAAGAACTCTACGATATTCATATGGCGTTGCGCGACGACCCAAGCGTTGGGAGCGATCCTCTGAGGGCTGTTGTTGCCGATGATGACAGCATTTTTGTCGAAGGCATTGCCGCGCTCGTGCACGAATGGGATGAATTCGACCTGGTGGGCAAAGCGACGACGCTCGAAGGCGTGCGCGCGCAATGCCGCGAGAAAAAGCCCGCCGTTGTTATGATGGGCGCCACATTCCACGGCTCAGGCAGCGCCGATACTATTCGCAGCATTCTTGCCGATGATCCTAACATTCGCATTATGGTCGTGGCGTCGATGGGCGAGAGCGGCTTCGTGCTCGATGCGCTGCGCGCCGGCGCGAGCGGTTTTGGATCGCGCGACGAAATGACGGCCGATAGGCTCCGATCGCTGTTTTGGGCTTTGGCTTGCGGCGATATCGCCTTTTCCGGGTCGCTCGGCACGGTTCTTCAAGGTGCCCTAATGAACGATATGGCTGGTAAGGCGGCCGATTCCGTGGCAAGCGAACGCTTTGATTCCCTCGATGAACGCGAACGCACGGTGCTTGCGGCACTTGAAGAGGGGCTTTCGAATGCGGAAATTAGCGCACGTCTTTTTTTGAGCGAGCCAACGGTGAAGAAATGCATCGGCAGCATTATCCAGAAACTGCATGTGAACAACAGGGTGCAAGCGGCCGTGTATTCGGCGAAAAGGGGTCTGTAGGACCCTGCTGCAAGTGGTTGCTTCGAGCATCTAATCTCGTTGATGGCCTGCGCAAAGCGCAGGCCATTTTTTTGCGCGCGGGTTCGATGTGATAAATCAGCTGGGCAATTCGGCCCAATTTTGCGGACCTTTGGGCCCCTCATATTATCCCCACAGAACGGGTTGCGCCTCGCACAATGAAAGCCATGAGGCGCAGGCATTCAACGTATGGCATCACGAGGGCGAGTGTGATGCGCGAATGCCGCCCCGAATATACGTGTGAGCTTACGAAAGGGGATTCACTATGAAAGCTCAACTCAACCGTATTGCCTTGCGTGCAGCCGATGCCGATAAGGCGGTCGCCGACCTGAATGCGTTGCTTGGCGTGACCTTCTACGGCCCGTACAGCGACGAGCATATGGGTCTGCGCGTTGCCCTTCCCAAGTCGGGCGGCATTGAGGTTATGGCCCCCATGCACGACCACGATGCCATCGGCGCGTACCAGCGCCTGCAGACCGAGGGTGAGGGTGTGAGCGGCATTGCCGTGCGCGTTGACGACTTTGAGGAAGCTCGCGCCGTATTTGCCGCAAAGGGACTTACGCCGATTTCCGAGTTCTGGCATGGCAAGTTCCACGAGATGATTTTCGCTCCCTGCCCCGAAACCCACGGCCTCGAGATTGCCGTGAATGAGTTCCCCGACGCCAATGGCGCGGCTATCCAGGTTGCTTTGGACATGGGCGCCGATTGGAAAGACGTTTGCGACGTGGACGCTGAGTAGAAGAACGGTTGGGGATATATGACAACGATTGCAATTTTCAAGTGGGCGATGGATCCGCATGACGAGAGGGTTGGTGTCGACGGCAACGTGAAGTGGTCCGCCAACAAGCCCGTCGCCGGTGATGACGATCATGAAGTCGTGAAGGTTGCACTCGGCATTGCTGGTGAAGGCGAAGTCGTGGGCATGACGATGGCGGGTGGCGATACCGCTTTCGCGGCTGCTCGTGGCGCAAAGCGCACCATCGCTATCGAGGGCGTCGACGCGCTGGCACAGCCCGTCGAGCTCGCAGGCGCTTTGGCTGCTGCGGTTCGTGCGCAGGAAGGCGTGGACGCGGTTGTTATCGGCGATAGCGCCTGGGAGCCGATGGTGCCGAGCCTGCTCGCGAGCATGCTCGGATGGCCGTGCGTTCTTGCTGCCGATGGCGCCCGCCGCGAAGGCGATGCGTTGGTCGTGACTCGCCGTTTCGGCGCGGGTACGCAAGACGTGCAGGTTGATTCTCCTGCGGTTATCGCCGTGGCGGCTCGCCGTGAAGAGGAGAGCAAGCCCGGTATGCGCGCAGTGCTTGCAGCTCGCAAGCTCCCGGTTGAGAAAATCGCTGGTAGCGCAGAGGGCTTTGTGCATATGGATTCTCAGGGCACGCATGCTCCCGAAAGTGCTCCTGCGCGCATTTTCGACGGAACGAACCCCGAGGCAGCTGTCGAGCAGCTCGTGGCGGCCTTGAAGGCAGAGGGGGTGCTGCAATGAGCAGCGTATGGGCAATTATCACCGACGAAATGTCGGCCGCGGCAGTGGCGGGCGTGGCACTGCGCTCGGGCACTCCCACCAAAGCGCTCGTTTTCGGCTCCTCGGGGCTTGCGGGCCGTGTTGCGGGCTTCGGCGTTGAAAGCGTGACCTGGTATGATGCCGATAAGACTCTTCCCGAGGCCATGGCGGGCACCATTGCCAAACGTGCCGAGCAGGAAAAGCCTGTCGCGATTGTAGCATCCGATTCGGCGACGTCTCGCGCTCTGCTCGGGCCTGTTGCGGTTGTCTTGGGGGCAGCCGTTACGGGCAAAGTCATTGCCGTGAAAGTCGACGGCGACGCTGCGACTGTCGAGCGCTTGGTTGCCGACAGCGAAGCGGTTGACGTGCTTGCGGCGCCTGGCAGCGTGGTGTGCACGATCGCCGATGGCGTTGACGAGGCGGAAGCCTCTGAGCCGGTCGTCGTATCCGAAGGCGCATTTGACGAGGATGCTCGCATGAAGGTGCTTTCCACCAACGCTGAAGGCGAAGGCGGCGCGGGCCTGCAACAAGCAGAACGCGTGGTCGGCGTCGGTCTGGGCATTGGCTCCAAGGAAAGCCTGCAGCTCATCAACGATTTGGCCGAGGCGCTGGGCGCCGAGGTGGCCTGCACGTTGCCGCTGTGCGACAACTACCACTGGTTCGAACACAACCGCGTGGTGGGCACGTCTACCCAGAAGATTTCCCCGCGCCTGTACATGGCGTTCGGATCGTCGGGTGCTCCGCAGCATATGACGGGCGTGCGCAATTCCAAGCTCATCGTTGCGGTGAATAACGATGCCGAGGCGCCTATTTTCCGTGCGTGCGCATACGGCATCGTGGGTGACGCCGCGAAAATCCTTCCCGTGCTTACCCAGGCGGTTAAGCAGCTCTAACAGTGGGAATTTCCAGTTTCGGTCTGGTGTTGAAACTGGAAGCACATAAACAAGGAGGAACAAACATGGCCGAATTCGATGTTGAATATGACCTGGTCGTCGTAGGTGGCGGTGCGTCGGGCAAATCGGCTGCGCTCATTGCGGCTCGCGCTGGCAAAAACGTCGTCGTGCTTGAGAAAATGCCCGAAACCGGCGGACTTTCCATGTACGTCGAGGGCACGGCCGCTTTCGAGTCGTCGGTGCAAAAGGAACTGGGCACCCCTCGCCTTTCCAAGTACCACTTCCCGACCAAGGAGGAAGGCCTTGAAAAGCTGATGGGCTACAGCCATCAGCGTGCTAACTACGACGTGGCTCGTGCGTTTGTCGAGAACGCCGCCGAGACCATTGACATCTACCGCGATCTGGGCGTCGTGTATAAGACGTGCGACATCGCCGCGGAAGACGACCCCAACGAGCTGTGGACCTTCCATTTGCCCGAGGGCTTGGGCGCCCACTGCCAAGAGGTGCTGCTTGACGCCATCCAGAAGCTTGACGTCGATATCTTCACCGAGACCCCCGCGAAAGAGCTGATTATCGAAGACGGCCGCGTGGTTGGCGTTGTAGCTGAGTCGGAAGGCGCGCCTTTGCGCATCGGCGGCAAGGCCGTGATTCTGGCAACGGGTGGCATGGGCTCGAACCCCGATCGTATTTTCAAGTACAGCTGGTTTGCTCCGGCGGCGTACAACATGAACACGCTTACCCCACTGCAGAATGTGGGCGACGGCTTGGACTTGGCTCTTTCCGCCGGCGCTGACCCCACTGCTATTACCACCTGCCCGCTGCTTGCGGCAGGCGGCCGCGATATGACCATGGATTCCCAGGTCGGCGGCGCGGGCGTGAATCCGGGTGTGTGGGTCAATAAAAATGGCAAGCGCTTCGCGGCGGAATCGGTTGCCGAAAACATCGGCGACATCGGGTCGTACTACGGCAAGCAGCCCGGCGGCATTGTGTGGTCGATTCTCTCCCAGGCCGATATCGACCGTCTGGTTTCCGAGGGCTCCGAAATCGCCATCGGCGAGTTCGTGGTGTACCACAAGCCCATGGACCGTCTGCCCATTGAGCTCGACGCACATTTGGAGTCGGGCCTGGTGAAGAAAGCCGACACCCTCGAGGAGCTGGCCGACATGATGGACGTGCCCCAGGATGTGTTCATCGAAACCATGCGCAGCTACAACGAGGCGTGCGAAAAGGGCTATGACGACGCATTCATGAAGAAACCGCAGTACCTGCGCGCCGTCGATAAAGCTCCCTTCTATGCCATTCCGCTGGCAACGGGCACGATGGGCTCGGCCGGCGGCATCAAGATCAACGGCAACATGCAGGTCGTTGACGTTGATGGTAATGCCATCGAGGGCCTGTACGCCGTCGGCTTGGACGCCACGGGCCTGTACGGCGACTCCTACAACATGGAGATTCCCGGCTGCGCGAACGGTTTCGCCCACACTTCGGGCCGCATCGCCGCGCGCCACGCGATTGCAAACATGTAATTGTCCGCCGCGGCCCGTATGCCGTGCGGCCGCGGCGCCTCACCAACTCTCACAAGGACCTCATGGCGCGTAGTGGCGCCTGAGAATATGGCTTCCCGTGCGCGTGGGGCGCGCGGGCCAATGAAAGGGGAAACTCATGGCACAAGAGGTTAAGGCTCCGAAGATTTCCGGTGCTCCCGAATTCGGCAAGTGGATCTCTCCCGAAGAGTCGGTCGGCCAGCGTTTGAAGGGCAAGAAGATCTTGCTCACGGGCACTACGAAGGGCGTGGGCCACGTCGCGCAGGAATTGCTGTGTGCCCACGGCGCGTTCGTGTGCGGTTCTGGCCGTACCCCGGGTGCTGCCGCTGCTTACGCCGACGAGCTGAAGGCAAAGGGCTATAAGGCCGCCGGCTTCGATTGTGATTTGGCCGACTACGAGGCCGTGAAGAAGTGGGTTGCCCAGTGCGCCGAACTTATGGGCGGCATCGATGTCGTCATTAACAACGCTTCCCACCCGGGCATGGCACCGTTCGAGGCCATGGACGTTGAGACCTGGAACTACGGCATTCGCAATGAGCTCGACCTGGTGTACAACGTGTGCAATTGTGCGTGGCCGTATCTGAAGGAAGGCAACGGCGCGAACATTATTATCACCTCTTCCACGGTTGGTCTTCAGGGCTCCAACTCTCCGCAGGCATGCCACGCCGCCGCCAAGGGCGCATGCCTGGCGCTTGCCCGCCAGCTCGCCGCTGAAGGCGGCCCCTTCGGAATTCGCTGCAATTCCGTGACCCCCGGCCTGGTGTGGACCGAAGCCATGGCCAACATTCCGAAGGAAATGGCGTCGGGCCTTATTGCCGCGCAAACCACGCAGCGAGCCATCGATCCCATCGACATCGCATACGCTTACCTGTTCCTGGCTTCCGATGAGGCCCGCCAGATCACTGCCGCCAATATCCCCGTTGACGGCGGCTGCTCTGGCGCCACGACGGGCGCTATGCAGGGCGAAATCGCCTAAAGCGCCTGCGTCGACGATTCGCGAAGCATTTGAAAAGGGCGTGCTGCGCTTTGCCGGAGCGCGCCCTTTCTCGTTGGCTCGCCTCGTCGTTGGGGCGAGCCTTGGAAAGGATACATTCCATGAAGGGTCCTCAAGGATATGCATTGATCATCAATGTGGCCATGAACATCATTTTGGGCGTGCTAATTACGGTTTGCTTTGACTTCACGCTCCAGGCAATGATTGGCGTTCAGTTCGTTACCCCCGCTTTGGTGGCCGGCACGGTTATTTCGAGCTTCTGCGTGGGTTTTACCGCGGGAACGCTTGTCCCCGCCATGCCGTGGGGCATGAAGCTGGCGGGCTTGCTGAAGGTTAAGCCGGGCGGTTTGGGCATGCACGTGTGCTGCTCGGTGATGCTCGGGCTGTGCATGGGCGTGTGCATTACGATCGGCAATTTCCTCATTGCCGATTTGGGAACGTCGGGCCTTGCCGGCGCTTTGAGCGACATTGCGGTTGGCCTGCCCATCATCGTTGCCTACGCGATTGTTCTCGTCCTTATTTTCCTCAAGCCTGTGCAGGCGCTTGCGGCGAAGATTTCGGGCTTCGATCCGGCGAAAGCTGCCTAGCGCATCTTCGCGCCACTCTTCAATCCTGTCTATGAAGAAGTAAGGAGTACAACAATGCAGCACGCGAAATACCCCCATTTGTTCTCGAAGGGCAAAGTGGGCAAGGTCACTACCAAGAACCGCGTTATTCGTAATTCCATGGGCACTTACCTTAATGTCGGCAAGCTGTGCGACGTGTCCGATCGCAACATCAAGCACGCTGCCGAGGCCGCCGAGGGCGGCCCGGGCATTGTGTTTCTGGACAATTGCCTTATTGTGGACGGCTATCACATGGGCCTTGCGGCATACGATGACACCTACATCCCCGGGCTTTCCATGATTGCCCAGGCCATGCACGATCACGGCGCGGTTGCGGGCATGCAGCTTGCGCATCCCGGTCGCGACATGGGCTTTGCCGGCGGCGACAACGTGGTTGCGCCCTCGGCAGTTCTTCCCGAAATTATGATTAACGCGGGCGCGACGGTTCCGCGTCCCTTGACCATCGACGAGATTCACGAAATCGAAGAGCAGTACGGCCAGGCCGCCGCGCGTGTGAAGCAGGCCGGCTTCGATATTGTTGAAGTTCATGGCGCATGCGGGTGCCTGCCCACGAACTTTCTTTCGCCGCACGACAACCAGCGAAACGACATTTACGGCGGCTCGCTGTTCAACCGCCAGCGCTTCCTTGTTGAAGTGATTCGCGTCATCAAACGCTACGTTGGCCCCGATTTCCCCGTAAGCGTGAAGCTTGATATGGACGACTGCGAGCCCGACGGCATTCGCCTGGAGGAATGCATCGACACCTGTCGCGTGCTGGAGCGTGAGGGCGTTGCCCTGTTGAACCTGGTTACCGCGACGCATGTGACGGCGAACTTCTCCACGAGTTTCTACCCGTGGTCGTATTGCGCCGATATGGCCGCCAAGGTGAAGGAACAGGTGCATATTCCCGTTATGGTGACCGGCGCCATTCAGTCGCCCGAAGCCGCCGAGAAGATTCTCGCCGATGGCAAGGTCGACTTCGTGGGCACCGCGCGCCAGTGTCTGGCCGACCAGGCATGGGTCGAGAAGGCTCGCACCGGCCACGAGGAAGATATTCGCCCCTGCATCCGTTGCCAAATCGGCTGCACCGACCGTGGCATTCTGGGACATCATCCCATTTCGTGCGCGACCAATCCCACGCTGTTCCATTATTACGAGGAGCTCTACCCCAAGGCTGAAACGCCGAAAAACGTTGCCGTCGTGGGCGCGGGCCCTGCGGGTTGCGAAGCTGCGCTCACGCTGAAGAAGCGCGGCCACAATGTGGTGGTGTTCGAGAAGCGCGAAATCGGCGGCACGATGATCGAAGCCGGCGCCGCGTGGTATAAGTCGGACATCAACCGCTTCATTGAATACTACCGCAAGCAGCTGGAAAAGCAGCACATCGATGTGCGCATGCAAGAGGTAACACCCCAGGATATTGCCGATGGCGGCTACGACGCGTGCATCGTTGCCATTGGCGGCGAGCCGCGCAAGCTGAACGTTCCCGGCATCGACAAGCCCATCGTCACCGAGGGAATCGATTTCCTGTACGGCTCCAAGAAGGTGGAAGGAAAATCGGCCGTTGTTGTGGGCGGCGCCACCACCACGGCGGAAATCGCCCTGGATTTGGCCGAGAAGGGAATGGACGTTACCATCGTGAAGCGCGGCACGAAATTCCTAAACCCCGCCGGGTGCCAGATGGACATTGAGTACACTATTCGCCTGCACCAGCTGGGCGTGAAGCTGATGACTGGCTATCGCCTTGACAGCGTCACCGATTCTTCGGCCATCGCGATTGACCAGTATGGCGAAAAGGTCGAAATCCCCACCGAGAACGTGGTTATTTCCGCCGGCTATTTGAACCGTCCCGGTTTCGCCGAGCAGCTTGAAGAAATCAGCGACATGGACGTCTACATGGCGGGCGACTGCAAGAAGGTTGCCGAGATTCCCGATGCAACGCATGCGGGGTATGCGGTTGCGCGCATGATCTAGGCTCCTTCGGCGGCGCTGCGTCGATTGCGCCCGCTGGTCGAGCAGGCACTTCAGGTTCGATCAGCGGGCTTTTATTGAGTAGGTTCGGGCGAGCATCGGAATGGCGGGAGCCATTCCCGCCTGCCATTGCGACATGGCTGCCGTAGCGGACGGGGCCGCCGTGCCGCAATGGCAGGCGCTCGATGCCGCCTTTCGAAAATATCGCCTGCGGCTGCGTACCGCTGCGAGCGGGGGCCGCGATGGGTGCCGCTTGTGGGCGCCGAGGCATTGGCCCAATGCAAATAAAGGGGGAAGCATGGCAAAACTGTCGGTTGCGCCGCGCGCCAAAGACGATGGCAAGTTCGGCGCGTTTTTGGACGAATATGAACGCAGAATAGGGGCAACCCCACCGGGTATGTGCGCGGTTGCGCTTCAGCTTGACTTGCTTCGCGCAAGCGGTTGCCAAACGTGCGGGAAATGCGTGCCGTGCCGCGAGGGAATTCCCCGGCTGGTGGCGCTGCTCGAGGATGTGCTGGATTTCAACGCTGCGCCCGATGCGCTTGCTTGCATTCGGAAACAGGCGCAGGTAATTCGCGATACCGCCGATTGCGCCATTGGCTGGCATGCGGCCGAGGTGCTGCTTGACGGACTTGACGCCTTCAAGGGTGAGTTCGAAAGCCACGTGCAGCGCGGCGAATGCCGAAGCGGCGTCGGTCAAACGGTTCCGTGCGAAACGTTGTGCCCGGCGCATGTGGACGTGCCGGCCTATGTGGCCCTGGCGGGCGCGGGTGATTGCGCGGAAGCCATCAAGATGGTGCGCAAAGACAACCCGTTTCCCACGGCATGCGCGTATGTGTGCGAGCATCCGTGCGAAAATCGCTGCCGCCGCGCCATTATCGACGCGCCGGTGAATATTCGCGGCTTGAAGAAATACGCCGTCGACCAGGTTGCGGCCGATACCGTGCCCACGCCTGCGCCGGCTGCGCCCACGGGCAAGAAGGTTGCCGTTGTCGGCGGCGGCCCGTCGGGTCTTACCTGTGCGTATTTCTGCGCGCTGATGGGTCACGAGGTTCACGTGTTCGAGATGCGCAAGCAGCTCGGCGGCATGATGCGCTACGGCATTCCGGCCTACCGCTTCCCGCGCCAGAAGCTCGATGCCGACGTGCGCGCGATTCTTTCCACGGGAAATATCGTGGTGCATGAACAGACGAAGATAGATGCCTGCGCCATGAAGCGCCTGTCTGCGGAATACGACGCCGTGTATGTGGCTATCGGAGCGCAAGGCGGCAAGACGCTGAAGCTCGATGGAGCCGATGCCGAGGGTGTTATGAGTGCGGTTGAGCTGCTTACGAAGATCGGCGACGACGAGTATCCTGATTTCTCGGGGAAAGACGTGGTGGTTATTGGCGGCGGCAACGTTGCTATGGACTGCGCCCGCACCAGCGTGCGCGCGGGGGCGAAGAGCGTGACGGTGGCCTATCGCCGTCGCCTGGAAGACATGACCGCCCTTCGCGCGGAAATTGATTCCGCCATGCAAGAGGGCATAGAGATGATGACCCTGCAAGCGCCCGACCACATTGAAGTCGAAGGCGGCCATGTGTCGGCGCTGTATACGCAGCCCCAATTCATCGGCCCCGTGAAGCGTGGGCGCCCGGCGCCGCAGACGGCTGGCAAGCCGCTTGTGCGCATTCCGGCCGACATAGTGCTTATTGCCGTGGGCCAGGATATTGAAAGCGCCCCGTTCGAAGAAGCGGGCATGCAGGCCGACCGCACCTATTTCGAAGCCGATGACGGCTTGAAGTCTATCGGTGAGCTGCCAAACGTGTTCGTGGGCGGCGATTGCCAGGTTGGCCCAAAAACGGTGATTATCGCCATTGGCGCTGGCAAGGTCTCTGCACGCAATATCGACGATTACCTGGGGTTTGACCATGTTCTTGATTGTGGTGTGAAGGCTCCCGATCCGGCGGCGAATTGGCGTACGCCCTGTGGGCGCGTAAATATCGTAGAGCGTCCCGCGCGTGAGCGCCGCGCCGATTTCGATGCGGTTGAGGTGGAGATGACGGCCGAGGAAGCATTCCAGGAAGCGCGTCGTTGCTTGCGTTGCGATCATTTCGGATGCGGTGTTGTTGATGGGGGAAGGGTCCAATATGTGTAATGTGACCATTGACGGAATCGCACTGGAAGTTTGCGATGGCGCTACCGTTCTTGAGGCGGCGAAGCAGGCCGGAATCGACATTCCGACGCTGTGCTTTATGCCGAAAATCAACGAGATAGGCTCGTGCCGCGTGTGCGTTGTTGAAATCGAAGGCGAAGACGGCTTGGCGGTCGCGTGCAACACGCCGGTTTGTGAAGGCATGTGCATTCGCACGGCCACGCCACGCGTGGTTGCCGCCCGCCGCGCGAACGTGGAAACCATGCTTGCGGGGCATCGCGGCGAATGCACGTCGTGCAAGCGCAGCGGAACGTGTGCGCTGCAGCGCCTCGCCGCCGATTTGGGTGTGAGCGAGGACGAGTATGTCCCCGTGTACCATTGGGAGGCGTGGGATGAGGCGTTCCCCCTGCAGCGCGATGCCACGAAATGCGTGCGCTGCATGCGCTGCGTGGCCGAATGCGCCAAGGTCCAGCATTGCGCCGTGTGGGAAGCTGCGGGCCCTGCGGCCAACCGCGGCGTACGCGTGGCGGGCGGGGCGACCATCGCCAATTCCGGCTGTGCCCTGTGCGGTCAGTGCATTACCCATTGTCCCACGGGCGCCCTTACCGCACGCGACGACGTGGATGTTGTGCTTGGAGCCTTGGTCGACCCCGAAACGGTTACCGTCGTTCAGGTTGCGCCGGCTATTCGCTCGGCATGGGGCGAAGGAGTAGGCCTCTTCCGCGAGACGGCCACGCAGGGCCGCATGGTCGCGGCGCTGCGCGCGCTGGGGTTCGACTACGTTTACGACACCGATTTCGCGGCCGATTTGACCATCATGGAAGAGGCGAACGAATTCATTGAGTGGGTGAAGCAGGGCAAGCCGCGCCCCATGTTCACGAGCTGCTGTCCCGGCTGGGTGCGTTTCGCTAAGCAGCACTACCCGAAGTACGTTTCACAGCTTTCCACAAGCAAATCGCCGCACGAAATGCTGGGCGCGGTAGCGAAGAAGCTGCTGTCGGAAAAGGCTAACAAGCAGGGCAAACGCGTGTTTGTTGTGTCGGTTATGCCGTGTGTGGCGAAGAAATACGAGGCCGGGGTTTCGCAGCTTTCCACGGCGGCGGGCCAGGACGTCGACGCCGTGCTTACCACACGCGAGTTCGACCGCATGCTGCGCATGTTCAACGTAAACTGCGCCGCTCTTGACGAGCAAAAATTCGATGACCCGTTGGGGCTATCCACGGGCGCCGGAACCATTTTCGGGCGCACGGGCGGCGTGATGGAAGCGGCTCTGCGATCGGCTGCGTTCTTCCTCACGGGGCAAAACCCCGATTTCAGCGCGTGCGATACCAAGGCGGCAACCCCCGATAAACCTTGGGTCGATAAAAAGCTTTGTATTGCCGATATGACGCTGCGCATTGCCATTGCGAGCGGCCTGGAGAACACGTCCAAACTGCTTGACGCCCTGGATTCGGGCGAGGCGAGCTACGATTTTGTGGAAATCATGGCGTGCCCAGGTGGCTGCGTAGGCGGAGGCGGGCAACCCATCGCCTTCAACAGCGAGCTCGCTGCCGAGCGCGCGAGCGTGCTGAATTCCCTCGATGGGGCCGACACGCTGCGCTATTCGCACGAAAACCCCGATATCAAGGCGCTCTACGATTCCTTGTTGGGCCATCCTCTGTCTGAGGTGGCGGAAGAGTTGCTGCATACTGACCAATCCCAGTGGGATTTGTAGGTGTGCGGGAAGCAACATACCGAGCTTGGCGTTGAGCGTCTCGTCGAGAAGCTGTGCCGCAAGTGCTCGCTTTCTCTTACCGAATACGAGCTGCTTGTGGCGCAGCGCACGCCGAAGATCGCGCAACAGCTTGCGGCCCGTGCGGTTGAGGTGCGCAAGCGCGTGTATGGCACCAAGGTATTTACGCGCGGACTCATCGAGGCGTCGAGCTATTGCAAAAACGATTGCCTGTACTGTGGCATTCGGCGCTCGAATTGCGCCGCGCGCCGCTACAGGCTTTCGCCCGACGAGATCGTCGAATGTGCAAACAATGGTTATGAACTGGGTTTTCGCACGTTCGTTGTGCAAGGCGGCGAAGACCCGTTTTTCACCGATGACGTTTTGTGTGGCGTGGTTTCGCGCATTCGCGAGGCGCACCCCGATTGTGCGGTGACGCTTTCGTTCGGCGAGCGCAGCCCCCAAAGCTATGCTAGGCTGCGCGCGGCGGGGGCCGAGCGGTATTTGCTTCGGCATGAAACGGCGTCGCCCGAGCTGTATGCGCGCTGGCATCCCTCCAGCATGTCGTTCGACAACCGCATGCGCTGCTTGGGCGAATTGCGCGCGGCGGGCTTCGCCGTGGGCGTGGGCTTCATGGTGGGTGCGCCGTTTCAAACGGCCGCCGACTTGGCGCGCGACTTGAAGTTCATCGAGCTGTTCAGGCCTGAGATGTGCGGCATCGGCCCCTTCATACCCCACCACGCCACGCCGTTCGCGTCGTATCCGTCGGGTAGCGTCGAGCTTACCTGCTATGTGCTTTCCATTGTTCGCATCGTTGTTCCCAACGTGCTGCTTCCAGCCACAACGGCGCTGGGAACCATCGATGCGCGCGGCCGTGAGCTGGGCATACTTTCGGGCGCGAACGTCGTGATGCCCAATTTGTCGCCTGTGGCCCATCGCAAAGATTACGACCTCTACGACAACAAAATTTGCACGGGCGAGGAAGCCGCCGAATGCCGTGGCCGCCTGGGTGCGCGCATGCTTTCCATCGGCTACCAGCTGGTGGTGGACAGAGGCGATGTCGCGCCGCTTTCGCAAACAAATCGGTTTGAAACCAGAGAGGAGCAACGCCATGGGCGCTCAATATAATCCGCGGTCGCTGTGTGCCGACGAATTCATCAACGACGAAGAGATTCTTGAAACGTTGGCCTACGCCGACGCGCATAAGCACGATTTGGATTTGTGCTACAGCATTCTCGAGAAGTGCAAGCCCCATTTGCACCCGTCGGCCGACCATGGGGCCATGATTACGCACCGCGAGGCAAGCGTGCTTCTGGCCTGCGAAAACAAGGGCGTCAACGACGCCATAAAACAATTGGCGCACGATGTGAAGCAGGCGTATTACGGCAATCGCATCGTGCTGTTCGCGCCGTTGTACCTTTCGAACTATTGCGTGAATGGCTGCTTGTATTGCCCCTACCACGCGAAGAATCGCGAAATTCCGCGTCGCAAGCTTACGCAAGATGAAATTCGCGCGGAAGTAATCGCCCTGCAGGATATGGGCCACAAGCGTCTTGCCATCGAGGCGGGCGAAGACCCGAAGCACAACCCCATCGAGTACATCTTGGAATCGATGCGCACCATCTATTCAGTGAAGCACAGAAATGGCTCCATCCGCCGCGTGAACGTGAACATCGCGGCAACAACGGTGGAGGAATACCGCATGCTGAAGGAAGCCGAGATTGGCACGTACATCTTGTTCCAAGAAACCTACAACAAGAAAAGCTATGAGCGCCTTCACCCCACGGGGCCGAAAAGCGATTACAACTGGCATACCGAGGCTATGGATCGCGCTATGGAGGGCGGCATAGACGACGTGGGCTTGGGCGTGCTGTTCGGGCTGGAAAGCTACAGATATGAGTTCGCGGGGCTCATTATGCACGCCGAGCATTTGGAGGCGGCGCATGGCGTGGGGCCGCACACCATCAGCGTGCCGCGCGTGAAGCCGGCCATGGACATCGACCCCGATTCGTTCGACAACGGCATTCCCGACGAGATGTTCGAGAAGATCATCGCGCTTATTCGCCTTACGGTTCCCTACACGGGCATGATTATTTCCACGCGCGAAAGGCAAAAGGTGCGCGAGCATGCGCTGCAGTACGGCATCAGCCAAATCTCAGGCGGCAGTCGCACGAGCGTGGGCGGCTATACGGAAGTTGCACGCCCGCACGATACCGAGCAGTTCGACGTGAGCGACCAGCGCACGCTTGACGAGGTGATATCGTGGCTCATCGACCAGAAGCACGTGCCCAGTTTCTGTACGGCGTGCTATCGCGCCGGCCGCACGGGCGACCGCTTCATGAGCTTCTGCAAAAGCGGACAGATTTTGAATTATTGCCACCCCAATGCGCTTATCACGCTTGCGGAATATTTGGTCGACTACGCATCGCCCGACACGTTCCAGAAGGGTTTCGCACTGCTGGAACAAGAGCTGTTCAAAATCAAGGATGAAAAGCGCCGTCATGCGTGCGCCGAGGCGATTTACGCCATTACGCACGAGGGCATGCGCGACCAGAGGTTCTAAACGAGTTTGATGACGGGGGCGGAGCAATGTTTGCAGCGAAGGTTGATACCGGTTTTGGCGTGGCGTCTGTCGGAGGCGGTGGGCTTTCGTTGGCGCCTTCGGGCGAGCGCGTGCACATAGGCTTCTTCGGTGTGCGCAACGCGGGCAAATCCAGTCTGGTGAACGCAGTGTGCGGACAGAAGGTGGCGCTCGCGAGCGACGTTGCCGGGACCACCACCGACCCGGTGAGAAAAGCCATGGAGCTGCTGCCGCTGGGCCCTGTGGAAATTATCGACACCCCCGGCATCGACGATGTGGGCAATTTGGGCCAGCAGCGCATTTCGCGGGCGTGCGACGTGCTGCGCAGCTGCGACGTTGCCGTGCTCGTAAGCGTTGCCGGGCGTGCGCCGCTGGCTGCCGAGCGCGAGCTCGTTGACCTGTTCGAACAGCGTGGCATTCCTTATGTCGTCGCGCGCAACAAGGCCGATGTACTGGATGGGGCCGCGAGCAATGGTGGCGCTGTCGGGAGCTGCGTTGGCGTTGGTGGCGATTGTCCGCATGCTTCGGACGAGCGTTCTGCGAGCGGCGTTGCGATTTCGAAGGAACGCGCGGTTCAAAACGACGTCGTCTCAGATGCTGGCCAACACGCTGCCGCCCACACGGAAATACTCGTGAGCGCGCGTACGGGGCAGGGCGTTGACGCCTTGAAGGAATGCCTCGCGCGCAGCGCCGCCACTGCGCAGCGCCCACAGCGCCTCGTTGCCGATTTGCTTTCGCCGGGCGATGTTGTGGTGCTGGTCGTGCCCATCGATTCGTCTGCTCCCAAAGGCCGCATCATTTTGCCGCAGCAGATGGTTCTGCGCGACGTGCTGGACGCACACGCGGTTGCCGTTGTATGTCAGCCGTCGCAGTTGGAGGCGACGATGGCCAGTTTGGGCGACGTTCGGCTTGTCATTACCGATTCGCAGGTTTTCGGTCAGGTGGCGCGCATCGTTCCCGAAAGCGTTTTGCTCACGTCGTTTTCCATTCTTATGGCGCGTTACAAGGGCAACCTTCGCGCACTCGTTCAGGGCGCGCAGGCGCTTGCGTCGTTGACCGACGAAAGCTGCGTGCTTATTTCCGAAGGATGCACGCATCATCGCCAATGTGAAGATATCGGCACGGTGAAAATGCCTGCATGGATTCGCGATTATTGCGGGGCGAGCCCGGCGTTCGAATTCACGCAGGGCCGCGATTTTCCTTCTGACCTGGATAGGTTTGATGCGGTAGTGCATTGCGGCGGCTGCATGCTGAACGCCAAGGAAATGGAATGGCGCCAGAGGGTGGCTTCACAAAGCGGCGTGCCTATGGTGAATTACGGCGTTGCTATCGCGTGTATGCACGGTATCCTGGAACGCGCGCTCGAGCCGTTGGGGTGTCTTGATTAGGACTGTTCGGCATTGTTCTCGAATGCGTGCGACCATTGCAGTCTGAGATAAGCCGCCAATGAATTTCGGTGGTGAGCATTCGGCGCATGGCCTACAGTTTGACCTGTGTCAAGGTTTCGCTTCGCGAAGCTCGCGGTCCTCTGTCTTGGGGTCAGGCCCGCCGGCCAGCTTGCGCCTGAGTTCGTCGGTGTGCTTGGCGGCTGGGTTGGACATGGCATACCGTCCTCTCGGTTGTCGATGGGTGCATTCCAAAGGACTGGACCTCTAGCATGCGTGTCCGAAAAGACGATATGAATCTCTAACAGAACCACGAATCGAAGGAGGCCGTCCCGCGGGGCGGCCTCCTTGCGTTGTGGGGCGCACCTGTTAAATGCTCGTAGCGTTTAGCAGGTTGCGTTAGTCAAATGAGGGCGTTTGCTTCAAACTCGCTCATGAAAGTGCGAAAAATTCGGAAAAGTCGCTCATAAAAGTGTAGAGATAAGTGAAAATTCGCTTATAAAAATGTAAATCTGCGTCGAAAATCGCTCATAAAAATGTATAATGCCTGGTGAAAGAGTTATTATTAAAAGGGGAGCGAAGAATGACATATCTGAGACGCAAAATCGATGCTTTTCTTGAACAATGGAAGAACGATTCAGACAAAAAACCTCTCGTTGTAAAAGGGCCAAGGCAGGTTGGGAAAACCGAATCTATTCGTCGATTCGGCTTCGCCAACTACGATTCCGTGATAGAAATAAATTTCGTCGAAGAGCCTAAATACAAATCGATTATCGAAGATGGCTATTCGGCGGCGAGCATTGTACGCAACATTAGTCTTTTGGACCCTGCAAAACGGTTCATTGAAGGAAGAACGCTCTTATTCTTTGACGAACTGCAGGAGTTCCCCGAAATTGCGACGGCGCTGAAATTCTTCAAACAAGACGCCCGCTTTGACGTGATATGCAGCGGTTCGATGCTTGGGATTAACTACCAGAGAATCGAGAGTAATAGCGTAGGCAACAAAACTGATTTCGAAATGCGCTCCCTCGATTTTGAGGAGTTCCTGTGGGCGAAGGGGTATGACAATTCGATCGCCGGCGAGATGCTTGCGCACCTTATCGAGGCGCGGCCATTTACGAATATACAGCACAAGGTGCTTATGGATGTCTTTTTGGACTATTGCGCTCTTGGCGGTATGCCCGATGTTGTGCGCTCGTATATCGATCAGAATACATTCGAAGGATCGCTTCAGACTCAGCGACAATTGGTGCTGGACTATCGCGAAGATATCCAAAAATACGCCGAAGGTCTGGACAAAGGGCGTATATTGAACGTTTTCAGCCATATTCCCGCGCAGCTCGCGAAGGAAAACAAGAAATTTCAAATGAGCAAGGTGGCGAAAAACGCCCGGTTCAAAGACTACAACGGCTGCGTCGAATGGCTTGAAATGGCGGGTATGGTCAACGTGTGCCGATGCCTTTCTTTTCCAGAGTTGCCGTTGAAAGGGAATTACGAAGAGAACAAATACAAGCTCTATTTTGGCGATACGGGTTTGTTCATCGCGATGCTTGATGATGAGGCAAGTGAAGACTTTCGAGCGAATCGCAATTTAGGCGTGTACAAAGGCGCACTCTATGAATGTATTGTCGGCGAAGCTCTCGTGAAGAGTGGCTATTCACTGTTCTACTACAAGCGTGAGAATTCGACGCTCGAAGAGGACTTTTTTGTGAGGACTCAGTCGAGCCTCGTGCCGGTTGAAGTGAAGGCGAAGAATGGCACTTCGAAATCGCTTCGCACGCTCATTGCGTCGGATTCGTATCCCGATATTCATTTCGGCTTGAAATTGACCGCTGGCAACGTTGGCTTCGAGAACAGTGTTTTCACAATGCCGTATTTTGCCGCCTTTCTTTTGAAGCGCCTGCTGGGTGCGTGTGACAAGGGTGAAGTGGCCTGGTTTGAAAACGGCCAGTGGTGAGAGCCCTAGCGTATTATGATTCTTGGCCGTTTGCGCTTTAAAACCTGCTAAATGCTCGTAGCGTTTAGCAGGTTTTGGGAAGGTGGCGCGGGTCGGCCGCGACGATTCTCGCGACAATGGACTACGAAAGTCATTTCGATGCGCGCTGATTGCGTCGATTTTTGCGGCGACGGCGGTTGCGCGTTGGGCCTGGCGTCTTTCGGCACCTGCTCAACGCTACGAGCATTTAGCGGGCGGGAATGTGTTAAATGCTGCGAGCATTTAACAGGTGTGATGGTCAAACCCGGGCACCTGAAACTCGCTCATAAAAGTGCGAGAATCTCTGAAAAGTCGCTCATAAAAGTGTAGCCTTGCGTTGAAAACTCGCTCATGAAAATGTATAACACCTGGCGAAGTAGCCGTTGTGTTTATTGAATACAATGAAGCCCGCTCAGTGGCGGAAACACTGAGCGGGCTTCTTGGTGCAATGCGTGTTTTGTTCAGGGGCGATCGGTTAAATTTCGTCCAAGCGGTCGCCCCTTGTTTCGTCGGCCATGACGCGTTTCGCTGGTCGTGTCGCGTCATGCTTCGGCAACCGCTCCGTTTGGCACCTCTGGCGCCCTAGCGGGCGTCGTGTCCTTTGCGCATCTTCTTGGCCGCGATCGCGACGGTCAGAGCGCCTGCGGCCATCAGCAGCACGGCAAATTCAATAGCCAGGGCGCTGCTGTCGCCCGTCTGGGGAATGTTTCCTGCGGCGGGCTTGTTATTCGCTGCGGGCTTGGTGCTGGCGGCCGGTTTGTTGTCAGTCGCGGGCTTGTCGTTCGCCGCGGGAGCGGCTTTTTCCGTATAGACGTTTTCAAACGTCATGCTCGCTACGGGCGTATCTTGCGTTTTCTCGTAGAACGCGCCGTTGTCGGTTTCTACGAGTTTAACGGGGAAAATATCATAGCTCGACTGGGTGGCGGACTGGCCGTCGGTCGCAATCTCGTATTCATAGCAGAAGATTTGGTAAACGGCGTCGGAATAAGTCCAGTTCGCCACGCCCGTGTTCTTCTCGCGCACGCAGAAACCCTCGCAGGTTATATCGCGAATCTGGCTCTTCGGACCCTGAATGGTGAGAAGGCCCTCGTATTCACCCGCGCCATTCGTGGTAACGTTCGCCGTTACGGTTACGTTGGTGTAATCTTCGATTTGGCCAACGCCGACGTTGAAGATTTCGAGCTCGAATTCCTGAGGCTTAGGCGCGATGTCGCCGCCCTTCTTAACGACTTTCGCGAAGGGGAAGGAATAGGTGACAGACTTCTCGCTGGTAACGAAGTGGATGTTCTTGTAGAGATGCAGGAAGCCCTTGGCCTGCTCGGCGCCGTCGTGCTCGATGAGATCGATGGTCGTGCTCTCGCTATCGACGGCGACGGCGTACGTCAGGTCGTAATCGTTGCCAATGGCGAGGTTGTCAAAGAGCGCTGGAATATTGTCGTCGTTAGTGTTCTTGGTGTCGATTTCAGCTGCGTAGACCGTGAAGGCACCGTAGCAGCCAGAGGGGTATTTGCCGTCGAGCGTAACGCGTGCGTTCTCGCCAATGGTCAAGGCACCGTTCGCCCACAAGGCGGAATTGGCGGTAGAGGTCGATTGGACGGAGGCGCCGCTAATCGCCAAATTGCCGTCGGCGAACAAGCCAGGGAAGACGCTCTTCGCCACAACGCTAGAGTTCGTAATGCGAAGGTCGCCACCCGTTGCGCCGCCGCGAGGGCTGATGAACGCGGCGTTGCAACCATCTTCCGTTGCGGAGATATCGACTACGCTTCCGTTCTCGATAAAGAGGTTGATGGCGTCGATGCCCGCATACAACGCGGCAGATGCGACTTGCGCGTTGTCAATCGAGACCGTACCGTCGCTTGCGATGCCGACGCCACCAGGGGCGCTAACGGCGAGGTTCGTTGCGCGCACCGAAACATCGCCGTTAGCGCTTATGCCGTCCCTGGTTTCTCCCTCAACGTTTATTGCGAGGCTACCCGGGCCCTGAATTTCGATGTTCCCCGAGGCCATGATGCCCATATTGTCGTCAAAGGTGATGACATTGCTTCCTTGGAGCGTAATGGTCAAATCGCCTGTCAGCTTCGAATTGATGCCGCCATAATCGGCCGCATTCGTGATGAATGCGCTATTCAGCGCAAGGGTTTGTGTTACGGGGTCGTACGTCGCCGTGCCCTCGTCGCATTCGATGATGAGCTTTTCGCTGGTGAACTGCTCGCCGTTGACGAATAGGTCGTACTGCGTCGTATCGGCGAATGCCGCCGCCGGCAGCATCACCATGGCGAAGGCAAGCGCTGCGGCAAAGCCCACTAGTTTCCGTATCTTGTTCATGACGCTCCTCTCTTTTGGCGGGTTCGCAAAGGGGCGTAAACGGTAGCGGACGCGATCCGATTTCGATAACTTTGCGATCATATGCCATTATATGAAGAGAGAATTCCCTGCTCATACCGCCCTAAGGCTCAATTATCGATGAAGCACGAGCCGCGTGGCCCAGAAATGTGGCCGGGTGAGTGGCGTTTGCGGAAGACGTGTTTGAAGATGGCCGTGGTGCGAGCGCTGTTAAGCGCTACGAGCATTGAGCAGGTTGTTTAACGGAAACAAGGTCGCTCACGGCGTCAGAACCGTTTCGTGCGCGCACATTGAGCAGATAACGACCAGCATGGGGAGGAGTGAACGCGAACTGCCAGCGAACGCCGCGCTCGGCGCTCACGCCCGGCGTGGAATATTCGGTCCAATGTTCGCCGCCGTCGAGCGAGAACTGTATAGCGGCGATGTTGCGTTCGAAGTCGTCGGTCCAGCCCGAAAACCCAATGGGACAGCCTGCGAAATACGGCGGCTGAGTTGAGATATGCACGATAGAGTGGGTCATGTTGCCGCCTTCGCGATTGATGTTAGGAACGCTTGTATCGAGGAAGACGCCGTGCGGGAAGGGCTGATGGTGCGTGTGGGAATCTAAAAACTGTGGTGTTGTCTCACCGCCGGTGGGCGGAATGACGACTCTGGTTTGGGCCGTACAAAAAAGCCCGAGCCGCAAAAAATGAGGCTCGGGCTCGAGGGGAGGATGGTTGGGTCTAGCTGACCTACTGCATTTTGGTAATGTCGCTCTGCAGCTCGCGCGGCCATGCATGGCAGTTCTTGCACATCATGTCATCTTTGACGGTCATTTCGGCATCGTCATTGTGGCAGTTGTCGCATGTCTGGGTCGTGCTATGGATATTGGTGTGCGGGTTGGAATCGCCGTATTTTTCGGTGTAGCTTGACGCCTCATCGAGCGCGGCACGCAGTTTGAGGAAGCTGTCGTAGGAGTTATCGACGTCTTCGGCGCCGATGAACTTTGGATTTTCATGTTTTGCAGCGTTTGAATCGCTTTTAGCCGTGTTTCCCGCGGGTGCGCAGCCGACGATTGCGAAAGCTAGCGCAAGCGCCGCCACGACGGATACAACGATGGCCTGCTTTTTCATTATTTACTCTCCTTTGATGGCGTGCTTGGCAGCAACGTATCCAAACGTGGTGGCGCGGCCGGTCGAGGTGGCAGGCAGGTGGCGGGGGTAAGAAATCGAGAACATTCCGCCCGAAACATTGCCCGTCGCATAGAGGCCCTCGATAACCTCCTCGTTGGAATCGAGGACCTGGGCATGCTCATTGATGATGAGACCGCTGCCGCTCACGAGCACTTTGCTTGTTTGCTTGCACGCATAGAAGGGGCCGTTCTCGATTTTCACCGCTGCCGATTTCAGGCTGCGGCGGAACATGAGATCGGTGGGGGTTTCCGCGTCGAAATAGCTATTCCACGTTTCGATTGTCTTCGTAAGGGTGTCGACTTCGGCGTCCATAGCGGTTGCAAGCTCCTCGATGGTGTTTGCTTGCACCAGCTCGCCACGTTGCTTTCCATCTTCGATGTCGGCGGCAAGCTTGCCCGTGGTGTCGTTTACCCCATCGACAATCGCTTGGTCGAAGATGAACCAAACCGGCTTGCCCGAGATGCCTGCTTCAGAAATGGCGTTTGCAACGCAGTTATGAGGGAGCTTTTCGTTGACAAAGCGACGGCCTTTGAAATCGGTCCAGATGCTTGAAGTGAAGCATTTAGAAACCATGGACGCGTCCATAACGCGACCAGGAAGGCCACTGCGGAATACCATAAGCGTATGCGGCAGTGGGTCCATTTGTGCGCCAGCGGCAAGCCCCATCATGTGCCCGTCTCCCGTGTTGCCAGAATTGGGGGCATAGACGCAGCATCCCTTATAGTCCTCGGGGCGGCACCACGATTCGACCATATTCGGGTTTGATTCGTAGCCTCCCGTGGCCAGCAGAACGCCCTTGCTCGCTGCGACCTTATAGTAGCCATCGGCATTTTTAGCGATGGCGCCCGTCACGCGTCCCGATTCATCTTTTGTAAGCTGAACGGCGGCAGTGTTGTATCGAACATCAAGGTTGTCGTACATTTTCTGGGTGGTCTCGAGGGAATCAAATGCCACCGGTCCTCGCCACCATGTATTCCACTTAACGTTATCGGGGAATTTCAATTTATGTTCGGCCTGAATGGTGTCAAAGCCGTAGCCGGTTTCTTCCTGTACGGTGCTGTACAGAGTCACGCCTTTGCCGGCTTTTTCAAGCATGTCGTTCATGAAATCGATCGCTTCGCCCGACTGGTTGACGAATCCCCAGACGACATCGGGACGAGCTCGCCAATAAGAGGAGCGCATGATGGCCTCGACGTATTCGGCGGGGTCGGGTACGTTATCGATTTCTTGCTGCAATTTGGAATTGTATCCGCCGACGGATTCCCACGTGTTGCGGCCGCGGTTCATCTTTTCCAGGGCGATGACGTTTGCGCCCTCATCGGCGGCTTTCAGCGCTGCGATGGTGCCGCCGAGTCCTTGTCCGATAACGAGGAAGTCGCATTCGTCGGTATGGGCAATTTCCGAATCACTGAACTCTTTTGCGTCGTAGGCGACGAAACCATCGAGCTGATCCCATTCCGCCTTTTGCACGGGGATGTAATTCGTGTTCTCGCCAAATACTTTTTGATAGGTGTTGAGACCTTTTGCATCTGCGGCTTCGGCGGCGACTGCGACGCGTGGTGCGGCCAGCTCGCCCGCGCCGAAAATGCCTGCCGTCAAGCCTGCAAGGCCTGCGCCCTTTAGGAAGGAACGGCGTGAAAAATCGGCATGTTCCATGGTTTCCCTCTTCCCTTAACTTGTGCGAACAATGCGAGAAAAAAAGTACGTTGAAAAGTGTATAGAGGGCATCGCAAATAATAATGAGTTCTTATTTGCCCAGGTCAGAAGGCATCGTAAAAAATCATGATTTGCTATACTCGCTGCGATGGGAAAATTTCGTTTTCAGGGAGCGGCCGGTGAAGATACCAGAACGAGCGGTTCGCATTGGTGGCGTGGCGTTCGATCGTCTTTACGCGAATATCATCTTCTTCAGCACGCTGCCGTTTGCGGGCGCTGCCGACACCGCCAAGGCGCAATTCGATGGTCTTACGACATCGCTGTTCTTTGTGATGGTCGCCTTCGCGTTGGCGTATTTCTTCTCCTGCAGGAATACGTCGCGGCTTATGGAGTCGCGCGCCGTTCTTGCGGCATCATGCGTTATGGTTCTTTTGGGGTCGATTGGGATGATGCCGGGTATGCTCGATCGAGTGCCATCACTATTCAGCGGTGGTCTCGCGGGGTTTGGTTCGACGGTTCTGTTTATCGCCTGGTTTGGTGTGTTTACTCGGAAGACAGTGACTGGGTCGATTATCGAACTGGGTTTGGCGTTTGGCTTTGCGTTTGCGGCGGCTTTCTGCCTTTCGCTTCTCGGTAGCGATGTTTTCGTGTTGGCGATGGCGCTTTGCCCGATCCTGTCTTTTGCTGCATTGATGTTTCTGGGGCGAGAGACCGCCGGGAACGTTGTGACGTGCAGGCATTCTAGTAAAGCGGGCCGTCGTCTGGAATATCGGAACCTTATCTACGTTTTCTTCTTTGGTTGCATTATGGGCATAATGCGCAACTATAGTGCCTCTCATATTTTTGGCGAGCAAAGTAGGATCCTCGATTCTGCGCTGTTCCTTTCGGGTTTGGTGGTATGTCTTGCTGCGGTGGTGGTGGCTCGTCTTGCTGATGTGAGCTCCGCCCGCTTCCTCTATCGAATTTCGTTTGTGTTCATCATGATGTCGAGCATTCTGCTCGCTTTCGGTCGTGAAAATATTGCAATCGCAACCCCCATTGCTTTTGTCGGTATGCAATGTTTTACGTGCTGCCTTATCGCGAGGGCGATGCTTGCGTCGTGGGCGCTTGGTGGTTCACCATGGCGTAAATGCATCGCTTCTTTTGGCGTTCTTTATGCGGGGGAATTTGTTGGAGTTGCAAGCGCGCTTATCCTGGTTGGCAAGACGTCTGTTATGGCGTGCAGCGTTGTTCTTGCGGGGTGTGTTTTGGTCGGGTACGTGTTTTTCTTTACCGAGGCCGACTTCTTGCTTATTTCCAAAAAGCTCAAGCCGTCTCTTTTGGAAGAAGGTGTCGATTGCGCGACGGTTGGAGGCGGAGATGACATTTCCGCTTCGGATGAGTGCTCTTCGTGGAGCTCTTCCGCAAGTGTTGGGGCCGGGTCGGGCTCGTTCACTTCGGTGGAGAAAAACAATCCGAGACGAGACATTCCTTCTGAGCCGTCGATTGATGAAATCTGCGAATGCATAAGCGCTGAATTCGGGCTTACGCCGCGCGAGTCTGAGATACTGCCGAGTGTGGCGCGAGGAAGAACTATTGCTCGCATCCAAGAGGAGCTATTCATATCGGGAAGCACCGTTAATACCCATATACGCCATATCTATTCAAAGTGCGGCGTGTCCAATCGCCAAGAGCTGCTCGATTTCGTAGACGATCGGCGTCGTGCGTCTATGGAGAACGGTCTGTGGGGATAGTTTTCGCTTGCTGTCGGTTTTGCTTAGAAGATACAACGTAGGTGCATGATTGTTGTTGCCTTGCCTGAGACCCAGGGTCTTCTTCGAGAGGGGCTTATCGGCAGCTTGTTCGCCGTCGGTTTGTATGCGGCTGCTCGCCCTGTTCGCACCGGGATAGCCCCTTGAATCATCCCGCTTTGATGCTCGCTGAAGACCTGCTAAATGCCGCGAGCATTTTGCAGGTGCAGTCGTGAATCAAACGATACTGGTGCGCCATGCAATCCAATCCGTGGACGCGCGGCGGGGTGGTGCGCTCGAAGTGAAGAAGACACCTGTTCAATGCTGCGAGCGTTTAGCGGGTCACGAGGGCGCAATGTCCCAGCGAGTGCGTCTCGCTGGTCCTATTCCTCGTTAATGCCCCTATTACGACTGCAGCCGTCCCCCGTGGTGCATATGGTCCGACGAGGAAAAGCGGTGGCTTCGCGATTTGGCGGCCCGCCATGTTCCGCACGGGATTTGTCTAAAAGGTTCTGGTCCTATGCTGGGCCTTTTTTTGATGCTGAACAGGGGTGTTGGTGGAGCGTCTGCATTCATGGGCGTTCGCGATACTGCCGTTTGCTTAAAACTTTTGTCGTCGTTATCGGAAAATCCGAGCATGAAGCTGCTAGGCGTATTCTAATGTGAAAATCTGCTCTGTGGTAAGATATTAGGCTAACCAGACTCGGGTTCTGGTTTTCATTTCGGCTCCTCTTGCGGCAATCGAGATGTGCGAGATGAAGTACGTGGGCATGAGCAATCATGTGAACAGAGGGGATTTCTACAAATGTCTAGCATGGGCTTGATGCAGCATAGTATTTCGCAAAGCGAAGGCTCTTGGAAGACTCCTCTGATGACCCTGTTTGCCCTTGCGTTCTATTGGCCGCTCTTTATGCTGCCTCTTTTCCCGGGAGAATTTTTTCCTCAACTCCCATACGCCTCATCGAATTTTACGTATTCTCTTCTCTTATTTCTTGTAATGCTCTCTGGATCGTTGGCGCTGACTAGACGCCCCAATGGGCTCATATCTTTTTCTAGGAGTGCACAGATGGCGTTGTGCATGCTCGCGCTTATTTTGCTCGCATTTGTGGTTTTGCTCCTGGTGTTTCAGAAGGTGGGTGCTAACCCTCCTTTGATTTTATTCTGGCTCTATCCTGTTGTCGTCGGGTTGTATGGTGTGTTTCTCGGCGTTCGCATGATGTTTGCACTTGCATGTTGCGAAGAACGGCTTCATGCGGCAATTGTGCTGGGATCACTGCTCGTATCGTTCGTTGTTGGCGCGATAATTCCTTCTGTGCTTCAAGCGTGCGGGCTTCCTTATGCTGGTGCGAATTATCCGATGCTTCTTGCCGCGGGGGGCTTTGCTCAGATTTTGCCTAAACCAGATGCGAAGATGTTCAATGTGGGCTTGCGATCGTATACGAAGCGTGCTTTCGCTCGGAATATGCTGCTCGTACTCATGTTTGTGTGTTATCTGTTCGTGAGTGGCATGTTTATGGGTTCGTATGTTTCTAGGTCCAGCGGGGTTTGGTTTATCGGTGACGCATTGCATCTGATCATAGGGTTTGCGCTCTATGCCGTTTGCTCTATTGGCATATTTGTTGAATACCGCAAGGAACGTTCCTCTTTATCACGCAGCGCAAGTGGAGCAAGTTCTTTCTTTTGGGGATCATTTATGCTGCTGCTTACTATATTCCTCTATTGCATAGCACTGCTTAATCCTGTCCATGTTGGCTTGTGCGCTGAAATAGTGTTGCCAAGTCTGCCGCTTGCCATGGTGCTTCTTTGGCTTTTGGGTTTCGAATGGGCAAGACGGTCTGATCGAAAGATAGCGCAATATATTACGGTCGCGATCCCATTGAGCATTGTTGGTATGAACGTGGTGGCAGACGCATTTGGGACGATGCCTTTTGGCGACAGCGGTTTTATGGCAAATACCATGAACGCCGTCGCGTTAGCCATGGCGTTTCTTATGGCGTTTTTCTTCTTCTTGTGGATGATCTTGGGCGTTGACGGAATCAATCCGCAACATGGCATCGAAGGGGCAAGCGACGAGCAAGAGGAAGCTGTCCGTCGGCTTTCCTCGCAATATGACTTAACGCAGCGCGAATGCGATGTAATGCGTTTACTTTCAAAGGGTCATACGCAAAAACGCATTGCTCAGGATTTGGGCCTGTCGATTAACAGCGTCCAGACGTATGCGAAAAGCCTCTATCGAAAGATGGGCGTACATTCGCGACAAGACCTGATTGACCTTGTGTGCGATGCGAAAGAAAACGAATAGACAAGTGCAAAAGTGTTCTGATTGGTATGTGCCAGGGGGCCAAGAGTAAGCTCTTGGCCCCCTGCAGGAACGTAAGAGTAGAGGCGTCTACCAAACGCTGATGGCCGTGGCGCAATCAGGGCTTTCCCACATATATGACCCGTCTTCGCCTGCGAAATATTCTTTCAAGTCATCAAATCCACTGGGATTTTTAGGTGTCATGTCGCCGGTCAGCGCGTGAATCACCGTATAACGCCCTGCGGTGAAGATATGGGAATTCGAAAAGCCTCCGGGCATGCTCCAGTTGATGCCGCCGCATGGGTTGCCTGCATCAACGCCGGCAGCGTATAGCCCCGGAATGGGATTGCTGTCTTCATCGATAACGCGATAGCGGTCGTCCACCATGACGCCAGCGTTAATTGCCGACATACCCACATCGCCCTTGATGCAGTAATACGGCGGAGTGTCCATTGCCACCAGATGACTGCCGGGCACACCGAAGTCGTCATCTCGCCCTTGTGCGCACATTTCGTTATAGCGTTTGATGCTTGCAACGCCTTCATCAACGGGAATGCCTGCATTTTCGCACAGCTCCTCGAGGGTGTTTCCCGATACCACAATTTCGGGATCCATCCAGGCGGATCCTTTGCCAACTAGGGCCACGGGAGGAATGCCCAGGCTGCTCGGATAAAATCCTTCGGTTTTGGAATCAAACAGCCTGAAATGCCTTCCTGCGTCTTCCGGCTTGGTGGTGTAAGACATGGGGATGTTGAGGCTACTCATACCAACTGTCTCATTGCAGAAGCGTTTGCCTTCGAGGCTCAGTGCGAGGAAGGGGAAGAACATGAAGGGGCCGATGTAGTTGGAATGGATTTGACGCGCATGTCCAAGCGGGGCAATGCGTCCACCGGCAAGAATGCCAAGGATGTGGCCGTCGCCAGTGTGGTTTTCCAGTACCCTTGGATACATAAACGAATCATGCAGATTGCGGTCGACCATTGAGTCGTTGTTCATGTAGTCGCCCGCCGCCAAGATGACCGCTTTTGAGGCGTTGAGTTTGATGTACTTTCCGTCTTTGGTTTTGCCAATTGCTCCGGTTACGGTACCGTCTTCAGACTGCACAAGCTGAACGCAGGGCGTTTCGTAGTAAAATTTGGCGCCGTTTTGTTCAGCGCGATTTGCGAGGGCAACCATGAGACTCTGATTGGATTCTTGGGTTGCGTCGCATACGGCGACAAGGCTTCCGTCGTCATAGCGGATTGAGCTGTCGGTTAAGAACTCGATAGGGGTAATGCCCTCTTCGATACCGCGAGATATAACCCACGGTACCGCTTCTTCGGCATAGTCCACGTAATACTGGAACAGGGCAGGATTGATTCGCCAATCACTGAGTTTTGCCCAGTCGCTGCGCCAGCGTGCAATGCCCGACAAGTTGGAAGCTTCTTTAACTACGAAAGAGCAGCCGTTTCCGTTGGCGGCAACAGTGGCCTCTTTCTGGAGGCATGCGACGGTCGCGCCCTCTTCAACGGCGGTAAGCACTGCGGGAACGCCGGCGCATCCGGCTCCGACCACCACAATGTCGTAGGTTTCTTCGGAGGCGAAGCTGGTTATAGGGTCGGTTTCCACCACGCTGTATTTAAAATCTGACGCGCGTAGGTCAGCGGGGAGATCAGATTTTGCCGCTGGGGCGTTTTCCGCATCTTTTCGCGGGGAACAAGCCGAAGCGCCGAGCAGAGTTGCGGCCGCGGCAAATGCCGCACCGCCTTTAATGAGATTTCTGCGGGAGATATTCGTTTCCATGCCACCCATTCCTTGTTTTTGTGTTTATGAGTTACCCGGGTTGTTTGAGAATTGTGCTGCAGGGTTGAGCATTTGTCTTCACAGGAAACAGGGACTTTTCGTTTTTTTCTTCATAGGAAACAGGGGGCTTTTCGTTTTTTCTTCCCACATGAAATATGGATATGAGGTTCATTGTCGAAGTTTCGGCGCTTGAAACGGGTGGGGCTCAATTTGAAAGGAATCGAAGAGACCAATTGGCCCGCAGACGAAGGCCGCCCGAACGCGGCGTAAAAGGCGTTAATGGAATCGGGACAGATACCGTTATCGCGAAGCTTGAGTTCAAGTAAGGCCGACGCGAAAACGATATACCCGAAGCCGCTTTCCCTCTCGTGCGGCGTTCCTTTAGGGGCCCTGGCGTAAAGCCAGGGCCTTTCTGCAGAGGTTTACACGGAGAGAATGATTCAATGGAGGCTGACCCTAGCTCGGCCGCCTGTCACCGCGCTTACACGCGTTCGGCGAACTTGTATCCCACGCGCCATACCGTGAGCAGGTATTTCGGCTGCGAGGGATTGTCTTCGATCTTCTCGCGAATTTTGCGCATGAATACGGTGATGCTGCTTTCGTCCACGTTGCTGTCGCGGCCCCAAATGTGCTCGTAGATTTGACCGCGTGTGAATGCCTGACCGGGGTTCGACGCGAGCAGCGCCAGAATCTCGAATTCCTTTGCGGTGAGGTCGATTTTCTTGCCGCGCAAATACACCTCATAGCGATTGAAGAAAATCTCAAGGTTACCCGTTTTGCTCGATCCTTCGCGCTGCGTTGCCTTCGCGTACGCCAAATTAGCTTTGTGGCGACGCAGATGCGCCTCGATGCGCAACAGCAATTCTTCGGAAGAGAACGGCTTCACCACGTAATCGTCGCCGCCGGCTTTGAAGCCAATCGACTTGTCGACGATGTCGCCTTTTGCGGAAAGGAACACGACGGGGATTCGGCGTCCCTTTTCGCGAATGGACTTGCACACGTCAAAGCCGTTCATGCCAGGCATCATCACGTCGAGCAGCAACAGGTCGGGGTGCTCGGTCGACAGCATTTCCAATCCTTCTTCGCCGCCGTATGCGCCGCAATATGAATACCCCGCATCTTCCAAAATGCGCTTAATGAGTGTGTGCACGCCGCAATCGTCATCGATGAGCATCACTTTATACGGTTCGGCCATGTCGCTATTCCTCCTTTACCGCTTGGCGAATCGGCAGACGCACCGTAAACGCCGACCCGTGCCCTAGTTCGCTTTCGAGCGTTATGTCGCCGCCGTGCATCTCGACGTATTCCTTCGCCAAAGCAAGGCCCAGGCCCGTTCCCCGATATTTGCGGGATACCGATGAATCGGCCTGCGCGAATCGCTCGAATATGCGCTCCCGATCGGCTTTCGCCACGCCGATGCCCGTATCCGCCACGCAAATCCATGCCTGCTCGCACTCGGGATGATAGCTCACCGTTACGCGCACCTTTCCGCCTTCGGGCGTGAATTTCATCGCATTGCCGACGAGGTTTTCAACCACATGGCGAATTTTCTCGAAATCGGCTTCGATGAGCGGCACGTCGGCATCGATGGAGCACGAGAAGTCGATGCCGTTGTGCTCGGCAAGAGGACGCATGACCGATTCCACCATGCCCACTACATCGCCGAGCTCTACTGGCTCGCATGAAAGCTCAGTCTTGCCTGCGTCGACGCGGCTCATTTCCAAGATGTCGTTAATCATGAGCAGAAGTACGCGCGAATTCGTTTCAATCTCCTGGCGCACCTGGGCTTCGCGCGCATCGCGGGGCGCTCCTTCACTGTTGAGTATTTCGGAAAATGCCAAAATCGAGGTGAGCGGCGTGCGAAGCTCATGGCTCATCATCGATAAGAAGTCCGATTTGTACTGGTTGTCTTGGGCCAAGCGTTCGTTGGCTTCTTCCAGCTGGGCACGTTGTCGCTCGAGCACGGCGTTGGCTTGGGCGAGCTGCGCCGTGCGATCGGCGACTTGGGATTCGAGACTGTCATAGAGGTCGGAGAGCTCGCGCGTCATTTTATTGAATTCGTCGACCAGCGAATTCAATTCGGGCGACGATTCGACCCGTTCGAGTTTCGCGTCGAGTTCGCCAATCTGAATTTTCTCAACGCCGCCGCGAATGCGTGCTAGCGGCCGTGTGACCAGGTACGATAAGGCGGCATATACGATAAGCAGGCACGCAACGAGTACCGCGACGAAGAATTCCACATTGTGCGCAACGTTGTCGCGTTCGGCTTGAATGTAGATATCCATAGGAATCACGATGGAGATGGCTCCGCCCACATCGCCCACGCTCCAGCCTTCCTTCGCGTGGCCCGTAACGTCGAGTTCGCCTGCCGGTTCGCCATGGCATTCCAGGCAGCTCTTCTTGATTTCCATGGGCGCCATGTATCGGTATACCTGCGACCCATCGTATTGCGTGATGCTCGCATAGTACGCAAGCGTTGGGTCGGCATAGAGCGCATCGAGACCCGCTGCTTCGAATTCGTCGGGCTCGTCTTCGGAATTGCGCGGATTGAAGTTCACGAAGCGCGTGGTGTAGCCCGACTCGATGGAGAACAACCGGCCTATGCTTCGGCCGACTACGGCGCAATGCAAGCCCTGGTAGCTGCCCGTGCTGCCATATGCGGCAGCTTCGAGCTTCTCTTGGTTCGCCGACATGAAATCCCACATGGCGGTCATTTGCTGCGAGAGCACCAAACCCTTTTCCTGCAGTTCATTCTCGGTTTGTTGACGCTGGGCTTCTGTCGTCCACACGACGTTTACCGCCAAGGCGACGGCGAACAGCGTCACCATGAGCACGGCGAACTTTGTGCGCAGTTTCACTTTTCGAACGTTTGATTCCAGTTTCCCCATCGCGCCTTCCCCCCTAAGGCGAGCTGTTGCCCGTGCTATTTCGGGCATGCCTCCAAAAGCTCCGCTGTTGCGGTTGCATCAGCCTTGCACAAGACAGCGGCCAGATTTGCGGCGTGAACGTAGAAGCTGCTGGCACTTTTCGGCAAGTGGCTAGTCAGACGTTGGGCAAATTCGCCCACCCAACAACCTAGATGCTCGGCTAGAAACATCGCCTGACGGCCGAGCGCGACCTTTGCGCCAGGCATATCGTCCGAAGAGGCGCACGCCTTCGCTTCGTCGCACAACGCTGCCATGAACGCGAGTTCGGTTGCGATATGGTCGTCGGGGACGTGCGGGTAGCCTGCCGCGGCGAACCCAGCGGCGTGGTATGCGGCACGAACGTCGAGCGTGCTTTGCTGAAATACCAGTTCTTCGCCACATGCATATACCGATTCCCAAGGCGATGCAGGAAGTTTCCCCGGGCCGATAAACAGGCGCGTATATTCGTTTGCCAGGCTCGAAGCGTTTGCATCGAGCGCCAATGCCGCCTGAAGTTCGACGCAGAGCGCCGTGAACTCTTCCATTTCTGGCGAGTCGGCGCCAAAGAACAGTTCGAACTGTTCGCGCGCTGCGCCGAGCGTGGTCTCGATGAGCGTCTCATCAGGCACATCGCTAAACACACGCCATAAATATTGATAGATGAACGCGCGGTTTGCGCATGCGTTCGCAATGATCTCGTTTGCTTCCATAGCGGTTCCTTCCCTTCGAACTATGATACGCGAAAGCCGCGCCAGCTGGGAGGGATACTGGCGCGGCTTGTTGGAGGGCGTGTGCTTTTACAGGATAACCTTGCGGAAATCGTTCTCGAGCGCCGCCGGGCGAGCGTCGATGAGGGTATGCGGGCCCGTTTGGGAAGAATCGGGCAGAATCGCAATTTGGTCGACGGCATCGGGATGCGCTGCAACCAGGTCATCGTAGACGCCGAATTCGAGCGCGCGCATGGGGCATGCGGCCACGCAAGCGGGCTGCTCGCCATTCTGGCGCAGCACGTAGCACGCGTCGCACTTGTGCACCATTTTCTGCTCTTCGAGGTACTGAGGCACGCTGTAAGGGCACGACTGCACGCAATATTGGCAGCCGATGCACTTCTCGTCGTCGTGCTGTACGGTGCCGTCGGTCTCGTCGATATACATGGCCTCGGTCGGGCAAGCCTCGACGCATGCGGGGTTCTCGCAATGGTTGCACGTCGCTGCGTAATGGTACGACTTCACCGAGGGGAACTCGCCAACCTCGAAGTCGACCACGTGGCGGAACAGGGTACCAACTTCGAGATCGTTTTTATCTTTGCAGGCGACTTGGCAGGTCTTGCAGCCAACGCAAGAATTTTGATCGAAATAGAAGCCCATTCGCTTGGTTTCTTCAGTTGCCATGATTATTCACCATCTTTCAGGGGCATGCGAGCGGGCAGGTCGGCGTCGGCTCCCAAAGCGGTGCCCGTGTATTTTTCAATCTTGCAAAGGGCGGAGTTGTAGCCAGATACCGCAGCGCCTGTCGGGGTTTGCGCGATGAGGTAGTTGTCCGCACCGGCCTGGTCGATGCCTGTTTCTTCGTCGACCTGCACCCACGCGCCATGAGGCAGGGCGACAACGCCTGGGCGCACGCGTGCGGTAACGGTTGCAGGGCGCACGCATTTGCCTACCGGGCTCGTAAGGAGCACCGTATCTCCATCGGCAATACCGGCCGCTGCTGCGTCTTCGCGAGAAATGAAAACCGGATTGGTCCATGCTTCGCGCAGCCACGATACGTTGTCGAATGCGGTGTGTGCGCGGCGCAGGTAATGCGGATTGATTACCTGCAGCGGATATTCGCCGGGGGTCTTGCTGCCCCAATCGGCGAAGCTGCTTTCGTAGCCGTTTGCAACGGGGATATAGGTAGGAATCGGCTCAATGGTGCTCCAGCCAATGGCGTTGACCATGTCGGCCCACGATTGGCTGTAGATTTCGAGCTTGCCGGACGGGGTGTCGACGGGATTCTTCTCGGGGTCTTTACAGAAATCCTCGAGGGCAATGTAGCCGTAGTTGTCGCCCACGTGGCGTTCCACCTGGTATACGCCGCGCTTCATGAGCTCGGTGTATTCGAGCTCGCCATCTTGTGCAGATCCGTCAACGCCGAGCGCCTTGATGTCATCGTCGGTGACTTTCACGGCGTTCTTCTCGGTTTTTCCGTCGGCGTCGATGACCTTCATCGAGGTGAGCACGTTGAAGAACTGCTGCTCAGCGTCGAACGGATAGATGTCTTCCTTCTTTAAACCGAGCTTCTCGCCGAGCTCGCAGGCGATATCCTGGTCAGACTTGCTCTCGAACAGCGGGTCGATAATGCGCTCGTATGCCTGTACCATTTCGCGATTGCTCTTGTGGACGAGATTGCCGCCGATAAGACCATGGGCGCGCTCCCATTCCGTGGAAATGGGGAGCACGATGTCGGAGTAGCGGGCTGACGTCGTGTAGAACTGCGCGTGGCTTACTACCATGTCGACCTTGCGGAAGGCCTCGATGCCCTTCGCCATGCCAACATTGGTCTGCAGCTTGTTGCCGCCGTTGCTGTAAATGACGTGAATGTCGATGTCGCGCTGCTCAGCGGGGTCGTAGTGGCCCGTGCCGGTGAACTTGTAGTGGCCGTTCAGGATCGCATCCCAAATCTCGTTGCCGTTGATGGCGTCGTCAACGGGGTTCTCAATTTTGGGAAGGCCGTCTTTGCCGTTCGTGACCAACGCATAGCCGCCATTGCCCGACGTGCAGTGCATGGTCGTGCCAGTCATGTGGCCCGATTTGCCCATATGGCCGCCCATGGCGCCAATCGTCATTACGAGTTGCGGCAGGCTGTCCACGTTGTTCACACGGGCATTTGCTGCGGAACTCAAGAATGCGACCTTGTTCTTCTTGCCCATGGTAACTGCGAGTTTGCGAATCGCATCGGCTTCGATGCCGCAAATCTCGCTTGCCCATTCGGGCGTTTTCGGCGTGCCGTCATAGGTGCCCATGACGTAGTCTTTGAAGTTTTTATTATCCTTGGCGTCGGCCGGCATGTGGTCGGCGTCGAAACCGACTGTGCACTTATTCAGGAAGTCCCAATCGATGATGCCTTCCTTGTCGTCTTGCTCGAGCATCGCATATGCCAAGCCGAACATGAAGGGCATGTCGGTTGCGGGGCGAATAGGCAGCCATTCCGCGTCGAGCGCTGCGGCGCTTTCGCAATACATCGGGTCGATGTAGATGAATTTTGCGCCAGCCTTTTTGGCTTCAAGATAGTTGAGCATCTGGCTGCCCGCGGCCGACCATGCGGGATTCATTGCCATCATCACGATGGTTTCGCAATTGCGCAAATCGTAGCGGTCGTTAATGGTTTGGTCGGGCGTTTTGTTTACATTGAAGCCAATAATGTTGGGGCATTTGTCCCATGAGCCGTAAGAATTGGTGTCCCAGAAGTTAGTGAAACCACCGAACAGGCCGAGCGTGCGGGTGAGCTCTGAATTCCAGCCCTTGAGCAGCAGGATGGAGCGGTTGCCGTATTGCTCTTTGGCCTTCTGCAGCCCATCGGCGATGTATTTGTAGGCTTCATCCCAGCTGATGCGCTCCCACTCGTCGATGCCGCGTAAATCGCCGTTCGGATTGTCGGGCGACCAATTCTTGCGCTTCATGGGGTATTTCAGGCGATCTGCCGCGAAAACTTGTTTGCGTTGGGCGTGTCCGCGCAGGCATGAGCGCTGCTGCGGATAGTCGGCGCTGTCCTCATGGCTGTCGTCGGTTTTTTGGCGAACAACGACGCCATCTTTTACCAGTACTTTGTTAACGCAGCGGCCGCCGCAGTTGTGCCAGCACGCCGCCGCCTTCCATTCGCCGTTGATGATATCGCGGCCGTCGGAGCCTGTCGTTACCGCCGCTTCTTCGGTCTTTTCGACCTTGTTGGTGGAACATCCCGCCAAGCTCGTTGCCGCCAACGCAGCCGTTGCAGCGGCGGTTGTCGCCACGAAGCCGCGGCGGCTCATCTGCGTTGCTTGCTGCACGCGATCGAGATAGCTCATTGCTTCCCCCTTCTTTAATTCCCCCTCGAGCGCTTCGCGCTCGCCTTCTTGGCCTTTCAGCCTAATGTCAGGTTAAGAATCGCGTCGATTAATGACAATGCAGCCTTTATTGAGTGTTTCTTACCGAAATCTTTCCGAATTATTAATTGCTGTTGTGGAGTGGATTATTTTCGGTACAAATAACAATTATTGACCACCCATTACAGTCTGAGATAAGCCACCGATGAACCTCGTAGACAAGCATTCGGCGCATTGCCTACGATACGGGCAAGCTCCGAGGGGCCGCCGATCGGGCGCCTCCGGATGGCCGTCTGCCCCTGCCCCGAAGTGACCTGTATCGTTCTTTCGGACACGCATGCTAGAGGAACCAATCCCTTAGAATGCATGCCAACGACGACGAAAGGACGGCGGGCATGACCAAACCAGCCGCCAAGTACGTCGTCATCGAGTTCATCGAGGCGGACTGCAACCGAAGAAGGCCCCACTCCACCATCGGCTACCAGATGCCCGCGCGGGCCATGGAATCGTTCATGGAGCTGTTGGACGAGTACATCCGCTTCTACAACGAGCGCCGCAAGAAGCAGTCGCTCGGCTGGATGAGCCCCATGCAGTGCCGGATAAGCAAGGGACTGGAGTGGGTATGATGAATTGGACACCAAGTTAAGAGCGAAAGGTGTTCAGGATGACCCAAAGAAGAAAGCGATACGACAGGCAGTTCAAGGTCTCGGCGGCAAAGGTGGTCCTGTCCGGGGAAATGACGGTCAAAGACCTATCGGAGGAACTCGGCGTAAAGGATTCGACGCTGAGAAGATGGGCCTGCGAATGCGAGGAGATGGGAGGCGGCGCGTTCCCCGGAAACGGCCCTTCTAAGATCAACAAGGACTACGAGATCGTGAAGCCCGAGAAGAAGGTCGAGGAGCTGAGCGCGAGAGCGAGATACTAAAAAATTTCCGGGCCTTCTTGAGTCAAGACCATGCGTGAGGTTCGAGTTCCTCGAAGAGCATAGGGGCGAGATCGGCCCCATCAAGAAGGCATGCGGGCCGATGGAAGCCTCGAGATTCGGTTTCTACGAGCATCTCGGCCGGAAGAAGCCCAACGCCCAGATAGGGCGAGGGGCGCTCGAGGGGCTCGCCGTCGAGCGCCTTCCATCGGCACAAGGGCCGCTACGGCTACCGGCGCATCAACCGCGAACTGCGAAAAAGCGGCATCGCCGTGAGCGAGAAGCGCGTGCTCCGCATCATGCAGAAGCCCGGGCTTGCCGGAAAGGGCGCGACCCGAAAACGCCGCATCCGGAAGAAGGTCGAGCCGGGAGACCCTCGGTCGAACCTGGTAGAGCGCGCTTTCTCCGTGGGCGAGCGCAACAGGCTTTGGGTGGGCGGCATCGCATGCATGCCCGCGAGAGAAGGGTGGCTCTATCTCGCAGCCGCGATAGACGCCTTCTCCCGCAAGGTCGCAGGCCGGTCGATGTCCGAGCGCATCACCGAGAAGGTCGCGATCGACGCGATAGGGCAGGCGGTTGGAAGGGAGGATCCGCCAGACGACGGCAGCCTCGTCTTCCATGACGACCAAGGCGCGCAGTACACCTCGCGCTCCTTCCAGAGATGCCTGGGCTCGCATGGCATAGCCCAGTCGGCGTCAAGGCCCGGCACGCCGCTGGACAACGCGGTGGCCGAGTCGTCCTTCAGGACGCTGAAAAGGGAATCGATGGAAGGGAGGAGCTATGGGACGGGGGACGAGGCCAAGCGGGACATCTTCAAGCGCATAGAGCCCTATTACGATAGGGTGCGCATGCATTCCACCCTGGGCTACATGTCTCCAGTGGAATACGAGCGACAATACGCTTGAGGATCCTTAAA
>OLPV01000289.1_pt1 | contig 46973 bp, 41 predicted proteins | sample 1671961 | NCBI WGS metagenome assembly OLPV01 (sample SAMEA3136630, study PRJEB25190) | human gut metagenome | biome: human gut; feature: human-associated habitat; material: faeces | place: Austria | collected 2013 | reverse complement strand
CGATATCGGGATAGAGCTTCCGGGCCGTCTCGATGGCGTCTCCCAGATCCTTCTGCACAGGCTGATGGTCGCAGCCGTTCATGAAGAGAAGCTGGCTGGTTCCGGCAAAACGCTTCGCCGCCTTGAAGCGCTGATCCCAGTATTCCTTCGCCTCCTCCGGCTCCACGGGAATCTCCGCCCCATTGTTGTACCAGTTGGCGAGCCACAGTTCTCAAGCTGCAATACATACTGGTATGCAGCACAATATGGACACGTATTTGCAGGCAGAAACTTCCACTGTTCAGGACTTTGTTTCATCCAGTGAACAGTCTTTGATTCTCTTCAGCAAATCCCCTATTGTAAAAGAGTATTTGAAGAATCAGAACAATAAAGATTTATTTCAAAAAGCTCAGAGTTATACCACAGAGTACTATAACCATCTGGAAAACTGGGAAGGATTGTACATAGCAAACTGGAACTCCAAAGTTCTTACATACAATGTTCCTGAGGTAATTGGTAAAGTTCTTCGTGAAGGTGACCGCCTAGAAGAACTTCGCGATGGCATGTTAAATGCAAAAAACGGCATTTACAATCTTGGTATCATCGTATCTCCCGGAACTGGTAAATTATGTCTTTCCATGTATGTTCCGGTTTTTGACACAGATGGCAAAACCCCTATTGGTTATGTTGGCGCTGGGGTATTCAACGATCAGCTTGATACAATTTTGAAAAAAAATTCGATTTCCGGTCTGACCAAAAGCCAATTTTACATGATCAACACAGAAACAAAGATTAATTATATTAATCCGGATAAGAAAACTCTTGCCAAAGAAACAACTGATCCCATCCTTTTGAAGCAGATTGAACTTACGAAAAAACAAAAAAAAGAAGGGACCTTTGATTATAATGATAAAATTGTCATCTACAAGCAAATGAAAAATTATCCTTGGTCATTGATTCTTGTAAATGACAAAAATGAAGTACTTTCCTCTGCTAATGCAACCAATAAAAAATTGTTATTTAGCTGTATTGTGGCAGAAATTTTAATCTGCATCTTATGTTTGCTCGCCGTTATTATCACAACAAAACCTTTAAAAAAGACAGCAACAGCAATTCAAAAACTTGGCATGCTGGATTTGACACCTTCAAAAGAACTGCAAACTTACATCAACGGAAAGAGCGAAGTCGGTATTTTGGCAACAGAGATTGACCATATGCGTAATGTATTTCTTGACATTATCAATACATTACATTCGTGTTCCGACGCCATCCACACTTCCTCTGAAAGTATGACAAACCATGCTTCCGAATTAGTTGACGCAGTTGTTACAAATGCCTCAACAACCGAGCAGCTTGCCGCAAGTATGTCTACTACAACTAATGTTTTGACTGCATTAAATGAAAAAGTAAAAACAATTGATCAACTGATCTCAAACGTAGAAAGCGTTATTGAAAAAGGTAATTCCAAGAGCAATGAACTACTTGATAGCGCAGAGACAATTGAAAACAAATCTCAATCTTCCTATAAAGATTCTGAAAGGAATATTGAGCTCAACCGCAAACAAATTGAAGAAGCAGTTAACAAACTTCAAGAGTTATCACAAATTAATACACTTGTTGCAGATATCCTAGAATTGTCCAACCAAACAAATCTCTTATCCTTAAATGCATCAATCGAAGCTGCGAGAGCTGGTGAAGCCGGGCGTGGATTTGCCGTTGTTGCCAGTGAAATTGGTAATCTGGCGAACAATTCTTCTACGACAGCTGAAACAATTAAAAACATCTGCCTAAACGCTAGTGGAAATATTAAAGATGTTTCTAACTGTTTTAATCAGATTGTTGATTATCTGGAAAGTAATGTTACGCCTAAGTTTGCTGAATTTAGTGAGATTGCACGTGGCAATAATACTATGTCTGTAGAACTTCAGGAGATCATCTCTAACATCAAAATAATTGTTGATGAATTTGTTGATTTCGTTAAAATGGTTACTACTCAAATGTCCCAGATTGGTGAGGCTGCAACCCAAAATGAAGAGGGAATTGACATCATTGTTGAACAGAATAACCAAACAAGCCTTATTGCAGAACATATTTCAACAGCCATTGAACAGAACAACGAAAGTGCGGAACAATTACGTAATATCATAGAAAAATTTCATTACTAAATGTTGTGTTCAAGCATTTTTGTAACATTTGTAGCTAAAAAATTCATTGGATTGTTACTTGGATATTACCGGAGTGTTCCGTGTATGTAAAGGATGTTTCGCACCGCCTTTGGCGGCTTTGTCCTTGACATACGCGGAACACTCCCGGTAAGAAGTACTCAAGCAATCCATTCGAGCATTGTATCGCATTAGGCGATTCTAGCCTGATAGAGAGCTTCCTCAGTATCATATTCATACAGATAAATCATCTCACTCTTCAAAGTGTTGAAATATCCCTCCATTGGAGCATTATCATAAGGATACCCTGCCTTACTCATGCTTTGTGTCACATGAACGGATTCGCAAAACTCTGCGAATCCTTTGGAAGTAAACTGTGACCCTTGGTCTGAATGCAGAATTAATTCCCCTTTCAGAACCGGCTGCGATTCCAATGCTTTTTTCAGGAAGAGATTTTCCTTTTTTGCCTCTTCCAGTTCTTTTCGTAACCGGAGATTTTCTTTCATAAGCTCCATTTCGTTTGGAGTATCTGGATTTTCACGGGCTTTTGTTTGGCATTCTCTGCTAAATTCACTACACCACTTGGAAATGCTGGCTTTGGATACGCCGTATTCTGCAGTGATGCTTTTGTAAGTTCGTCCTTCCTCTGCGTGGAGGCGGACAATCTTCTTTTTAAATTCTGGTGCGTAACTCTGTGGCATAATAAGTACCTCTTTTCTTTATTATATTATATCTTATTAGCCATCCCTGTTACAACTATATTATAGCACCTCAACTCAAACGAACATATAAACGTTATAGCAAAAAATTAGTTTCAATACCCTCTGAATTTACACTGCTCTCAAACGGTGGTCCCAACCGTCGCTGGTCTGAAAAGCTTCAATACCCTCTGAATTTACACTGCTCTCAAACACTCAACTCAACCCACACTCTTTTTCCTTGCTTCAATACCCTCTGAATTTACACTGCTCTCAAACAAAACAGAGACATATCTCCCTATGTTGCAGGCTTCAATACCCTCTGAATTTACACTGCTCTCAAACAATTATACAACTCACATTATGAATGGGATTGCTTCAATACCCTCTGAATTTACACTGCTCTCAAACTTCGCTTCAAATGTCGCTTTGAATTGAAAGGCTTCAATACCCTCTGAATTTACACTGCTCTCAAACTATATACATAAACAAAACTAATGTCAAGAGCTTCAATACCCTCTGAATTTACACTGCTCTCAAACGTCTCATGTCTTTTGACCCCGGAAATCCTAGCTTCAATACCCTCTGAATTTACACTGCTCTCAAACTGGAAAAAATAACGTGGCAGCTTATGTTTAGCTTCAATACCCTCTGAATTTACACTGCTCTCAAACATGAGTTCATATTTGTACCCAGAAAGTTCAGCTTCAATACCCTCTGAATTTACACTGCTCTCAAACGGACAACCTGCCGCCTACAGTGGAAGAGTCTGCTTCAATACCCTCTGAATTTACACTGCTCTCAAACGTTAGTGGCTTCTTTCCCATATAAATTATGCTTCAATACCCTCTGAATTTACACTGCTCTCAAACTGATGTCTCTAATTTCAATCATAATTCATTGCTTCAATACCCTCTGAATTTACACTGCTCTCAAACATACCAGAGAAGAATGTCGCCTTTTTGTGGCTTCAATACCCTCTGAATTTACACTGCTCTCAAACAACGTTACAGACGGTTTAGAAAAGACCTTGGCTTCAATACCCTCTGAATTTACACTGCTCTCAAACCTTGTTACCATGTTTCCCTCATTTATTGCTGCTTCAATACCCTCTGAATTTACACTGCTCTCAAACCGTGCACGTGCAATTATATCAGTAAAATCAGCTTCAATACCCTCTGAATTTACACTGCTCTCAAACAATAACTAACATGTCAATGTTTAGGAAAGTGCTTCAATACCCTCTGAATTTACACTGCTCTCAAACCGGTGTAATCTGTATCGTTGTGTTTTCTGGCTTCAATACCCTCTGAATTTACACTGCTCTCAAACTATTGACAAATAAAGCGTTTTGCTTTATAGCTTCAATACCCTCTGAATTTACACTGCTCTCAAACAATCTTCCGGCAAGGTTTTGTAATTCCTTAGCTTCAATACCCTCTGAATTTACACTGCTCTCAAACATGTATACTGCTGGTAATTATTGTAAGATGCTTCAATACCCTCTGAATTTACACTGCTCTCAAACACTGTTTGCGTTCACTTTTGTTTCCAATGGCTTCAATACCCTCTGAATTTACACTGCTCTCAAACCTATTGACTTCAAAGTAAATAAGTTTAAGGCTTCAATACCCTCTGAATTTACACTGCTCTCAAACGGAAAAGAATACATATTAGAATTTACATTTGCTTCAATACCCTCTGAATTTACACTGCTCTCAAACAGAACACCGGCTTTTTCAAGAGCCTTGACCGCTTCAATACCCTCTGAATTTACACTGCTCTCAAACACCAGTGCAGCATTAAAGAGCGTTGCAATCCGCTTCAATACCCTCTGAATTTACACTGCTCTCAAACTAGACATTCATGTTTGTATTTACACACAAGCTTCAATACCCTCTGAATTTACACTGCTCTCAAACGTAAATGTTGGTAAATAAAAAATGGAGGTAAGCTTCAATACCCTCTGAATTTACACTGCTCTCAAACAGCCGTTGACAGTTTGGCGCTTAAAGATTGCTTCAATACCCTCTGAATTTACACTGCTCTCAAACACTCGGTATCTATTGAACTGTGTGACGCGGCTTCAATACCCTCTGAATTTACACTGCTCTCAAACATTGATTGCTTCGATTAGTGGCGTCTGTAGCTTCAATACCCTCTGAATTTACACTGCTCTCAAACTCAATATCATTCTCATAATAAGTATATTCAGCTTCAATACCCTCTGAATTTACACTGCTCTCAAACCAAATATCGGTGGATTTTGATTTTTACGAGCTTCAATACCCTCTGAATTTACACTGCTCTCAAACACCGTTAATATTTGTTTCTCTCATTTCTTCGCTTCAATACCCTCTGAATTTACACTGCTCTCAAACTCTGACGTTTTTCTGCGTTAAAAATCTGCGGCTTCAATACCCTCTGAATTTACACTGCTCTCAAACAACCATTCTCTTGCATTTTATTGATAAATGCTTCAATACCCTCTGAATTTACACTGCTCTCAAACTTTCATGTAGGCTTTCATAAGTTCTTTCGGCTTCAATACCCTCTGAATTTACACTGCTCTCAAACTACCTCTTTGCAACTTCTTCCGATATTCCGGCTTCAATACCCTCTGAATTTACACTGCTCTCAAACCGAAACCAAAATGTGATTCAAGTTTCTAAAGCTTCAATACCCTCTGAATTTACACTGCTCTCAAACCCAAGACATCGTAATTGCGGTTCTTGACGGCTTCAATACCCTCTGAATTTACACTGCTCTCAAACGCAATTCTCAACCACCAATTCCGCTGGAAGCTTCAATACCCTCTGAATTTACACTGCTCTCAAACGGTGTATTTTATTTGACGTTTTTCTGCGTTGCTTCAATACCCTCTGAATTTACACTGCTCTCAAACACCAACAACCGATTATACAGCGTTAGAAAGGCTTCAATACCCTCTGAATTTACACTGCTCTCAAACGTTTTGAACCAGCAAATTGCACCGAAGTTTGCTTCAATACCCTCTGAATTTACACTGCTCTCAAACACAACACAAACGACTTTCGGTGGTGGCACTGCTTCAATACCCTCTGAATTTACACTGCTCTCAAACAATCGTTCCTTGTGGCGTATCGCTGTATTTGCTTCAATACCCTCTGAATTTACACTGCTCTCAAACCTCCTTCCTGTTTATCATCCGAATCTTTCAGCTTCAATACCCTCTGAATTTACACTGCTCTCAAACCTCAAATTTCAAATTCTTACCTATTTGAGAATCAATCCTGCCAGATTGTTGCATAAATTCATCAGTCTTATAATAACACATTTCTGCCTCCTTTTCTAGTTAAAATTCACAATAATCTTGATCAATTACCAATCTCTCTTCACATTCTTCAAGTGGAAACTCTTTATTGTCAATTAATAAAAGAGAATATTTATGAGCCACACTGGTATTTACAAAATCACACACATCATTTCTGTTATAATATGATCTCAAATTTACAAATACGAACACTCTATCTCCCAATACTTCCCGATAAAATTGCATATATTCAAATATTTTCTCGATTCCTTCCACCTGTTCCAAATTTAATTTTGGTGCAGCCATTTTCAGCAAATTTGAAACACTTATTTTATATTCCAAATTTACAGGAAGTCGAAAAGAAAGTTTGTCCATATACGTTTCAATTTCCGTCAATAGTTCTTGGGTTTTAAGATAATTTTCTTCATTGACAGCCTCTTTTTCTAAAACATTCTGTAAACTTGTCAATAATTTCTTAGTGTTTACTTCGAATGGAATATATGACATTAATAATTCCACATTATTCGCTATTTTTATGGGCACATTATCTTTTGACAACACCAGCCCCGTCTCTATTCCATTCATCTCCGACACAAAATCTTGAATCACTTCACGAAAGACATCTGGTGACTCAATAATGATCGAATTAAATTTTCCTTCTACAAAATGAATGCAAGACTGAAATTTATCACTTACCAGTTTCATAATATTATCAACCTCTCATCTGTATCAATAACATTAGATACGGATTCTCCAACAATATTTACTGCTCCTGCAAATTGCTTCTCAGTCACCGTTATAGCCTGCACAAGTCCCTGTGGTGGTTTATTTTTCTTCAGCACTTCCAAAACACTCGCTTTTACTGACTGATTTAAAAGCATTTTTGTATAAACAGATTCCTGCATCATAACAAATCCATTCGTTATTAAAAGTTTTCGAAATTTACGATATTCCCTTAAATCTGCCGTCGTTTTGGTTGGCAGATCAAAAAATACAATCATTCTCATAAATCTATAACTCATATTTCTATAAAACGTACCATCTCTATACTTTGCTCATTCAGGGCATCAAAAATACTTTTCACATAAATTTTTATGGCATTCATTAAATTTTGCTCTGTATTATTGATTCGCACCGTTTGATTTAATATTGTTACTATTTGATGTTTTTCATCTACAGAAAATTCTGACAAAGGATGCTGTACCACATACTCATCTACTATAATTCGAAGTGGTTCCATGATGTCACAACTCAAATTAAAATGATTAAATTGATTATCATGCCACAATCCTAATTGCGTCAAATAACCATTTGCAGTAACTTCTCGATTAACTGCAGATAAAATTAAAGAATACCCATAGTTTAATGCTGCATTGATAACATTTTCTTCATCGTCTCGACTAAACTTTTTACCAAATAATGCATTAAAATAAACTTTTGCCGCATGCCCTTCTCGATTTGTAACATCACCCGGCTGAATTTGTTCAACATATTGTTCCAACAATTCAGCTTCCACATGGTCTTCTTTCCGCAATAAAATCGCCTGATTTTCTATTTTCTTTGTTACAATTTTAGTCCATATACTCTCTTTCATAAATGAATCCCATTGTAATTGCATTTTTATCTTCAACGCATCATTATGACACCCATAATATGGTACTACTTCTGCCTGTGGATTGCGTTTGGAATCGCAAAGAATAACACGAATCTTTTTTTCAATCAGTGCCGACAACAAACATCCTGTCATCGACACTGCATTGTTTTCAAGAATGAGAACCGCAATTTCATTCAGCGAAACTCTTTTGTTTCCATCTCCACGGACGACCATATAGTTCATGCTTAAATCTAGTTTACATCGACTTGAAATAACTACAATACGCCAACTCATATGGTTCCTCCTGTAATCACTTAAGAAAATCTTTCAAATTGACAGATTCTTTTCGGTGCAAACCAGCCGGAGAGTAGTCAACAATTCGGATGTCATCGTATATCGCTGTAGACAAACTGGTTCCCAATACCATTGCCCCACTCTTACTTTTTCCACCTATCGCAGTCAGATCAATTCCACCTGCACGTCCAGATTTTAGCAAAGTAATAATAGAAATCAGAACCGCAACCTGTTCTTCTATGGCAATATTCATAAATTTCTGTTTTCCATCTGCTACAACATCCTTCTGACATCCCGGCATTTGAGAAAACATCGAATTTTGCAATTTACTAATGAAGCAATCGTATAATCTTATATTTTCACTTTTCGAAATACCATCATATGCTTCATCTAATAACACATTTTTTCTCTCATCTTCTTTCCTTTTATAATTTTCTAATTTCTTAATATACGCTTCCATTTCTTTAGATACCAAGAGTGATTCAGCACTACTTAGTAGCAATTGTTTACCCCCACTAGCCTTTCCATTAACCCAAACTTCATAACCGTCTAATGAAAGAACCGTTTTGAACTTTATCTTCCTCATTCCTAATGGAAACCAAACATTAGAAACCGTCTTGGCACTCAATTTCTGAAGTTGTTCCTGTACATATTGTTTTGCAAAATCCTCGTCCTTTAAAAACTGCTCTGAAAACATCAGCTCAATCGGAACAAATGAAACTTCCTTTTTTGTCCCTTTGTCATAGGCTGCTACAATAAAGAACGTTGCTCCTGATTTGTTATATCCACCATATTTTACCGGATCCATTCCCTTTTTGAGAGGAACTAAGTCGGCTTTCTTTTTCAGCGGCATCTGATCAAACAACCCGCCCTTCTGGCAAAATGAATATCTAGTCATCTTAATATTATTCTTCTTATAAATTGACTTAACTTTGTCCATATATACATCTGGATTCCAAATCATTTCTTCGCCATGCTGAACGGTTCTCTTAAATAATGACTTCGGATTAACTGTATATTTATCCGAAATACTAAACCATTTTCTGGTAAATCTTTCATGATACACATTTCCAACAACCACATTCAAATAGGCGTCTTTCGCATGATGAAGATCATTGATCAAACGACTTTTTGGGGTCAAAAATTCTTGTCTGAATTGCGATGCCAATCTTGCCTTAACATATACAATTTCCGCATCTTTGTATTTCTGTTTTAGTATTTGTGTAACTGCTTTCATGGACTGTCTGGTTTCAACTAATTGCCGGTTAATAAATCCCTGTTTTTCCTCGTCGGAAAACGGAGTATTTCTTGTCAATCGTTTGTATTTTTCGTCCGACATAAGATTAGCCTTACGCAATTTGCTCCAAAACGCTTTCTGTGATGTTCGAATTTCCTCACTAATTGGATAAATATCCTTTTTATCCCCATTGATACCTGAAAGAACAAGGACCTTATTATTTACAATGCTATCATCTTTTACATAACATTGTGGATAAATATGATCTATGTTGTATTTTCCGCTCTTTATCTGTGAAAGATCTATTGCCTGCCCGGAATATGCACAACGTCCCAATTGGAGATAATATAAAAATATTGCTTCACTTTGAAGTCTATTATTCGCCATATCTCCCATGTTTTCCAATTCTTTTTCAAGAATCCTCGTATCTTCTTCTACATTTTTATACAAATCCAGCAATTGCTGTTTTCTTGTCGTTGTTCTTCCTTTTTGGTCCGGATCAGCACCTCTTGCCATCTCCACAAAAAATTTCTTCGGCGCATGTCCTAATGTGGATACAACATCATCAACCACATCAAGTGTACGCAAAATTGGTCGTTTCACGGCATTTGAAACATACATTTCATCCAATTGATCTTCTACACTAAACTCTTTTGATTCATAATATTTTTTTCGTTCTTCTTCAATTTTCTCGGCAAAAGTATAGCGATCATTTGACAATAACTGCATAAAATTGTCATTTGTCGTCCAGAGGAAATGCATAATACTTCCCATCTCACCGGTTGTTTTATCATCCCCCTGCAAGTCATTTAACATTTTTTTACTGATTCGACCAAAATCGTTATACTTTAATTTTCCAATGTACTTCTTATCTTCGGCAGACAAATTTGGAAATTCTCGATTGATCCAATTACGATATCTGCCACGATCCTCTACATAGGTATTATGCTCAATAATTCTTTCCACATCTTTTTTATCTAAAGTCCCTGCTGCAAGAAGATTTCTGAACTCATAATGTGCTTTTAACGAAGATTTTATTGTAACATCAATCCCCTCTAACACATCTTCTTTTTGCATATAATTATTGGATTCCAAAAATCCGCGGATCATTTTTACCGTAACTTTTGCTTTCTTTTCAAAAAGTTCATGATAAATCCTCTGTTTTGCTTCGACACTAATTGATTGACCATTCACTTTAATATTATTTATCTCGTTTAGCACCATAAAACCAGAGTACAACAACGACCATTTTGGCAATACACTTTCGCCAGGAAGATAGGTACATGTATTTGTCATACGACGGATAAATTCTTTTTCAGAAGCATCTTTATCCACCATCTGGTCAAAATTCCAAGGCAGAATCTTTCCTTCCGCTTTTCTTTTAATCCATGCATTTTCACTGTTATCCCGGCGCAACGGTCCTACATAATATGGCACTCGGAATGTAAATACAGATTTAATTTTTTCTGTTATTGTCAAACCATCCGCATCTTTTTCTTTTAAAAATGGCAAATAGTTCTCTGCTTTGTCCAATATTCGTTCTAATTCAATCTGATACAGTTGATGTGGAATTACACGGTTATCAGAATTTACCTGTTTTGGCATGAAACCAGCATTCTCAATTCTGCTTACCATATCTTCGTAAAAATCTAAATCTTCCTCTTCTATTTGTTCTTCAATCTTATCAAGTTTTAACGTTTTCTTTAAAAAGTCATTAAACTCTTTCTGATTTGCTTTTTGCTTTGGTAATTCAACCTTATCTTTAGTCGTATCAACGGATTTTAAATTATAGGAGTATGCTGTATAATTTTTTAGTTCCTTACCCGACTCTTTAAAAATCTTATAATACTCTTTCGGCACATACTTGCGAACAAATTTTTTCAATTGTTCCAAATCTTTTTTGTGCTGATCATACACTTCCACTTTTGCCTTGGAAATATATTTTTCTCCGTTTAATACATCAGTCAAAACACTCCACTCGTAAATGGCTGTCATTTTGGAAACAAATTCCGCATCATCGCCCAATTGTGGCAATATTTCTTCCATATCATCGCTAATACTAAAGGAAAAGTCACTTTCATATTCGCTCTGTTGAAAAAGATCTTTCGCCTTAATTTTTCCCCCAGCAAGGAAATTTATCATGCTTTCATACTTATATGGTACACTTTCCTCTTTGGGAACTTTTCCCCCATATATCACTTGTTTTAACTCTCTTTTCTTGGTTGTAATTCCACTTTTGGATTTTATGATTTTCTCCAATTCTTTGCAATCCGCTTCAATCCACGCATTGTAAGAATCTTGCAACCCTTCCATATTAAAAAAGTCGATAAATTTGTTGTACACTGTCTCAAAATCTGTTATTTTATCCACATTTTTTACACTGATTTCTGACAAAAAATGACCTCGATGTGCAACAAGCCAATCAATCGCAATATTTACAAGTCGAATATCAAATGCTTTATCCTGCTCCATCAATGCAACGATTAAATGATGAATCGTCGGATACTCCTTATGATAATCTACATCTTTATAATCTTCATCATTAAAATACATATTTCCTGTACTGCTATCAGTCTTGTCCTCTCGCCACAACGCACTTTCTTTTTTCCGAATATAAAAATTCTTATCTACTTTTCCAACCTCTGATGCAAATAACTCATCAATTAACTGCACTCTCTGCTGTCTTCGATCCAAGCGTCTTCTCGCGGTACGAAAACCTCTTCTATCTGCGCATTGATGTCCTTCTTCAAATAAATGAGAACACCAAACCGGTTCGCCTTTGTATTTAATCAGATTATAGTTAAGATCCGTTGCAGCTATACCCACTGAATTAGTTCCTATATCCAATCCGATATAATAATCTCCATAAATTTTATTACTTTTTTTCAATTCCATATTGACACCCTCCTTATAGTGTGTTATTATAATGCTAGTAAATTCAGTACCCTCTGAATTTGCACTGCGAGTTCAAATAAAAATTTTTTCAAATCGTCATTTTGACAAAGCCCGGAGGGGCTTTTTTATTTTGCTCTTTTGCAAATTTGGATACAAACAACTCCACATCTATTTTACCATTTTTTACTTTTTTTGACAATCTTTTTTATAATCTACATTTGTAAATTCCCACTCCTTATACGCCCTCCCCTCTACCATAAACACCAGTCAATGATTTCCTTGCCTTGCAGTTTTTCCATCCACTCTTTTGGAATATTTTCTATCCCGTACAGGATTCCCGCCAAGCCACCTGCAATAGCTGCGACGGTATCCGTATCATCCCCGAGATTAACTGCTTTTTCGATACATTCTTTGTAAGAATTTGTGGTTAGGAGCGACCACATCGCCGCCTCAAACGAATCAACGACATAACCACTCGAACGGATTTCTTTTTCTTCAAGTCGATCGATGTATCGTAGACGATGCAGAATTGATTTTTCCGACACATGCTTTTCTATGGCTTCCCGAAGAGACACACCGGCAAACATTTCCTGGGCGATTCGCACATAAATGATACAAGATTCTTTTGAAATCTTATGTGCGTGCGTAATGGCCGATACTTCCGCGATTTGTTCGTCGGTTATATTGGGAACAAATGCCAGGGGAAGGATGCGCATCAAAGAACCGTTGCCGTTTGACCTTTCATCTTCTTTTCCCTTTTTATTTCTAATTGCTTGGCTGCAAGTAATTCCACAGTCAAAAACTTCACCAAACGGTGTATACTTTTTCTCATAAAACCACGCTTCAAATTGCCGGCGAATATCTTCGCAGTCTATTTTGCCCATATTCTTAATGCTGGCACAGGTTGCCAATGTCATACTGGTATCGTCAGACCATGTGCCGGCGGGCTGATCATGTGTGCCGTGGCCAGTCATCCCTGCACATTGAAAACTTCCTCTCCGCGTAAATTCATACGGTACGCCTACCGCATCTCCAACGGCCAGTCCATAAACTGCTTCCCTTAATCTTTCTTCCATAATTTACCACTCCTTTCAACCTGCCAATTCATTGATATTTTTTACAACATGTATTTCTTCCTGCTCATTTTCCAACTCAGAAATGTCTGCGTTATTATTTGAGGACTGCACTTCCATAATCTCCTCGATCTCTGCCAGACTTTCTTCACAAACGTCGGCAAGCGAAGAGCAGTCAATGGTATCCGTACAATCCAGTTCTTTTTCTTTCTCCTTGCGCTCGATACGGAGTTCTTTGAGTCTTTTAAACACTTTGTACCCTTGTGCCACATTGTAATTGGCATCTTCCGTTTGCAGAAGAATCTCTTCGATCTCGTCATCGATTTCGTCAATGTCAAGCTGGATATTGGTTATGTACTGCTCTGCATGTTTCTTCACCGCCTTCATTTTTATAGTTATTCTTCATTTAATATTCTTCTCCATATTCGTAATAAGCATCATCCATCGCATCATCGACACCTTAGGCATAATCGCTGTCTTTCTCGTATCTGTCTTCATCATAGTCCTGTTGCATGTCAATGTCATCGTATCCATCAGAATAAGCACTGCAGGCATCTTCATAATCAGACGAACCCTCCGATGAGGAATACGTCTTCGCCGAAGCAGATGAGGATGTGCTTCCGGCAGATGAGCCCGTGTACGAACTATCCGAAGAAGTTTCGCTTGATGTCGTGTTAGAACTGTCTGACGAATAAGTATGTCTTGAAGAACTATCATGCAAAAAGCAATAACTACTATTGTATCGTGCCTCATTGTCACAACCCGCATGCAAACATGTCGTGTGCTTTGAATTCGAACTACCGATTGCAACGATAATAATACCAAAAAACCAAACAAAACCTAAAAATGCTAAAATTTTTCCTATTGTATCGTCGTTCATAATGTCCATCTCCTCGCTTAAGTTATTTTTCAAAAATCGTAATCATCTGGATCTAAACCGGCGTCTTCCAACGCTTCATCTCTTTCATCCTCATCCATGTCCATTAATTCATCCGGATCCAGTCCTGACATGATGGCGTCATATTCAAAATCCGCGTCGTCTGTCTCTGCATCATTATCAAAATCGCCGTCATCTCCAAACAATGCATTGTGTTCTTCCCGGCTGGTACAAAGCATTTCCGCCGCAAGCACTTTCTCCGACCAATCTACTTCTCCATCTCTGTTAAAATCCATCCAATCATGCATAACAAAGCCCTCCTTCAACTATTTTTTGTTTTCATTTTAGGTTTTTCCATAAGTAACTCAAACAATTCTTTAAAACTGTCTGCTTCGTATTTACATTTTAATACACCATTTATTGATTTACAACTCCAGTAAATTGCACTTATAATGCGATTATTTTCTTCGCAATATTGATCATAAAGGTCTTCCCATGCTTCACATCTTCCAAAGCACAAGACGCTTCAAAAGGCTCTTCCTCTTCATAATGAAGGACCTCGTTTATATCTACTGTATATTGTTTTCCTTCAACAACAACCAAAACATTATCTACATCATTTTGTACTCCGTTTTCTGCAAGTACTGATTGTTGAAATTCTCTTAAATTCATTATAATGGTTACTCCTTATCCTTAACATCATAACATCCTTTATTAAACTTTCTTAGTGTCTCATTTTTTCCTTTTAGAGCAAGATCACGAAGTACTGCATCATGGTCTGTGTGATATCCTTTTCTGGACGTTCTGTTAGAATAAACTATTTCGTTCCAATGTCCTAAAAGATAATTTACGCCTATCGTTAATACAATTGTTAATACTACTGTCATAATAAATTCCTCCAATCTTTTTATAATACTCTTTTCATCAAGATCGTAAAACTTAAATCCATCTCCATATTCAATCCCTCTTCCATTTTTAAGATCATCAAATGAAAGTACAATTTTCTTTGATCTCATGTGCAATTGTTGATGGATGTCGCTGGAGTAGTTTTGCTATCTTTTTGAATGAATCCTTATTGCAAATTCCAGTTTCTATTGCAATTCTATCAGACAGATCCATCTGTCCTCCTTTTTTGTAATAAGCCATGTCTGCTCCTTCCTAGCAGATAGCAAACGATATCTTAACTATATCATGTCTGCCAGAAGAAGCCATTGCAAAAGTAATTTAGACTTTTTTAGCCATTTTCAGTTGTCAAAGTACAGGTTTAATTTTTCATTTTAGGTTTTCGTTTTCTTTATATTACAACATTAGCTGTCCCAAAAACGGGACTTACAAAAAAATTTTTGACCAAAAATGCAATTTTAATGGTATTTTTCAACAAAAAAAGCACCCTGCGTTGTTTGCAACGTGCTTTTACAATTCTTTTTCAATATCGTCAATGCTGATTTCTTCCGTGTCTATGTCACCATTTCTTTCTATATCTGCAATAAACGATTTTTTATCCTCAAATATTTCAACTATTGACGCCTTGCTTCCATCCTTCATCAATACTCTGTCATATTGTTTAATTGTCATTTTTCCACCTTCTTCATTTCATAAATTTGTGATTCTAATTCTGCAAGTTCCAACTTTGCTTTTTCATTAATTTCTTTGAAAAGATAATTGTTTGAATCAAGTCCTTCCTTTTTCCAAATTCCATCTTTCTTCGCTTTCTTCTCAATTTCATTCGTTTTTTCATTCCATTTATCAAATATTTTTTTTGCTTCAACATTTGCTTCAGTTCTATCCATTTGACCCTCTCCTGTACTCAATGCCAAGTTCTTTTGCCTGTTCTTTATTCATTCATCCACCTTCTCTTGTTCCACCAAATACAATGTACTTAATTCACTTTTGTTTTAGATACAAAATGCTGCATAAAGAGGAACGATTTTCTTTTTATCCTCAAAGCCAAAATTCTTGGCAGACAGTTTAATAGCATATTCTGGCTGGTAAGTATCCATATAAATTTTTAAACTTTTTGCCCTGGTATTATCAGCTGATTTTACTTCAATCGGAATCAGTTTTCCATTTCTTTGAATGACAAAATCAATTTCTGCTCCTCTTGGAGATTTCCAGTAATAGGTATGATAGCCATTAATCGTCAACTGTACATTCACATAATTTTCAGCCATACCGCCCTTAAAATCATTCAGCTCCTCAACCATGTAAAGAATATCGTTCGCCATTAAATCTTTTTTGGCACAAAGTAAACCAAGATCCGATACATAAATCTTAAACGCATCAATATCACGATAATTCTCCAATGGCTTCTTGACTTGTTCTACCTTATGCACTTGTGAAACTATTCCAGACAAACAGAGCCATTCAATAGCATTTTCAAATTCAGCTGCACGTCCACCCTTTTTAATCAGCTTATATTGAAACCGTGTATTCCGTTTTGATAACTGCACGGTTATATTATCATAAGCAAGTCTTGTTTTTTTGATTTCATTCAAATTATTATACTTGCTCATATCATTTAAGTAACTGGCAAGTATTGTATCCTGCGTGTGCCGAACTAAAATATAATCCTGAGTCTGAACAAACTGCATTACACATTCCGGCATACCACCAACCACCAAATATTGGCGGTAATATTGCATAGCTGCGTCATGGAGTGCCGATGGAAGTGGCGTATTATCATCAAAACTTTGTCTAATTTGATTTACAAGATTCTCCTCACCTAATGCCAGCAAAAATTCTTCCATATCCATTGGATACAGCGTTTTCATATCCACTTTCCCGACCGGAAAAGAATATTTCGCCCGGTTTACAGCCACACCAAGCAAACTGCCGGCAACGATGACATGATATTCCGGTGCATCCTCACAAAAATACTTTAAAGAAGTTAATGCCCGTTCACAAAGCTGTATTTCATCAAACACAATCAACGTTTTTTCTTTTACAATCGTTTGCCCGGCAATATGTGATAAAATCGGAATCAAATACTCCGGACTTATATTTTCCTCAAATGTTTCATTTAATTTTGGGTTCGTTTCAAAATTAAAATAAGCTACATTCTCATAATGCATGCGTCCGAATTCCAAAACAGAATACGTTTTACCAACCTGTCTTGCCCCTTGTAGAATTAAAGGTTTTCGATGGCTGCTTTGTTTCCATTCCCGTAAAAATCAACATAAAAATCAATAAATTCAACGCTAAAATGCACGAACATTTTCTCTTTTTTTACACTAATGGACGCGAATACTGCTTTTATTGATTTTTCATCAATGCTCATTTTCAGCACAGATATCATGAAACCAGTCAGGATTCCACCTTTGTCATCCGTCCCTCCGCGTCACGCTAAGGGATAGAAAAAAGATACCCGTCCTGGGTATCCTTTCAAATGTAATATTATCAAGTATGTATATATTTAAGCAATTGCATTAACTCCTCCCCCTGAATCATTGTCTCATCCTTGTCTAACTTTCGTTTTCCAAATAAAACAAATCCATTATTTTGATAAAATCGGATCAATTTTTCCTTATTTTCACATTCTACATATGTAAATTTGCCTCCAAGTTCATACTGAATATCATGTATTCGATCAACTGCCATTTTCAGTAATTCGTCTCCGCTAATTAAAGTATTATTTCCATCTGTAAAATTTTTCCCTAACTGACCGATTAAAATTGCTGGTACCATACAACCTTCTTCTGAGAACGATGTTACATCAAATTGCAACAATTTTGAGTACGTCCTCTTACTAACAGAATTTCGTTCAACTTCAATAACTTTACTTGCAATTGAATAATACCCAATCAAATACCTTTCTGTTTCATCCGCACTACACCAAAAAACCAAAAAAGTTTTTGCAAATCCTTGTTGTGAAAACAGTATTGCTTTTCGTTTTAAAAAATATTCTACATCTTCGTTTTGCGGACATGAAAAATCAGAAAGAATGGTTTCAGCCCTATCCTTTCCTAATTCTTCCAACATATTTTGTAAATTAACTTGATAATATTTAGATTGCATTTCACATATTTTCAAAGAATCTTTTGACACTCCCTTTGTCTAATTCTGTACATTCGCGACTATATTGTACTTCATTTTCTTTTACATACTTTGTTTTTTCTATCGCATCAGCAAATGAACGACAAAGTTTACTATCTCGTATTTTGACTGTCTTTAATATACTTTTTGTTGCCATTTCATCCGCCTCCTCTCTAATTTACATCATTATACACAATAGAATTTGAAATGTCAACTTTCTTCTCATAATATCTTTCTACTTCAATGTAACCATATTTTACAAAATAATACCGTTCTATTCATGAGGCTGAAAACCCTCGCAAATCCCCTCAAAAGCAACAAGACCCGGGCTTTTGCCCGAGCCTCGCATCGCCATTCATTTACCTAATTATTTACAAAATTGTTTGTCAAAATCCGGGTTAAATGCATAGATGTTTTTATGGTCAAGGTCGTCAGTGATCAGCCGCAGGCTTTCGCCGAAACGCTGATAATGAACGACCTCGCGCTCACGGAGATAGCGGATTGGATCACAGACTTCCGGATCTTTGATCAGGCGCAGAATATTATCGTAGGTCAGACGCGCTTTCTGCTCTGCCGCCATGTCTTCGTGCATGTCAGCAATCGGGTCGCCCGTAGACTGAATCATAGATGCGCTCCAAGGCTCACCGGAAGCGGCCTGTGGCCAAAGTCCGATTGTGTGATCTACATAGTATGGGGCAAATCCCTGCTCCTGCAGTTCTTCCGCGGTGAGGTTTTTCGTCAGCTGGTGAACGATCGCGCAGATCATTTCCATGTGGGCGAGTTCCTCCGTTCCGATGTCAGTCAGAACCCCAGCCACCTTACGGTTCATGTTCGAATAACGCTGGGACAGATAGCGCATTGCCGCACCGACTTCTCCGTCAGGACCTCCGAATTGTGAAATGATCACTTTTGCCATCTCAGCATTTGGGCGAGTGATATTTACCGGGTATTGCAACCGTTTTTCATATTTCCACATTGATCAACATCCTCCTTCCCATGGCCACGGGCCTTCTACCCAGGTCCAGCGGTCATCTGCGATGACATTACTAGTTTGTAGTGGTCCGTAGTATTGCGTGTATTCCTCGGATGCCTCGTGGTATAATTTCTTATACTTTTTGTAATACTTCAATGCTTCCTCATCATAGGGATGCGTATCCAGATACAGTACGACATCATCGATGGCAAACGAAACTTCCTGAATATAACGCAGCAACTTCTTTTTGTCTGTCTGATTCATCGTCGATTCCTCCCTTGATATGATGGTTGTGAACATTGTGCACATGCTGCTTTTCTTCCAACAAATGGAAGAACGAGATCTTCAAAGATCGAGCCATGCGCCAAACCGCTTCCACCGTCCATGACATTTTTCCACGTCTGCCATTTTACCGAGGCGATAGCCAATGACTGGCGTTCCGGGCGTGGACAAGGTCGGGATTCCGGCATTTCCGGCTTGTAGTCACGACATCCGCAGGAAGAGGATGGCATGTTGACAGGCATCGGGCCGCGCGGTCTTGGATTTTCATTACAATTACAATTTCCAGAATATGAATTCATAAAAAAATCCCCTTGCTATTTTGCTTTTTAGTATACTATATGACAAAATTCGCAAGGGGTGTTATTTATTTACAGCATTTCATCGGTAATAACAAAATGCTCGCCGGCATGAAGTTCGTCAGACAAAATCTTTTTGGCAAGAAGTGTCTCTACCTTTTTCTGGATATAACGCTTCAATGGCCGTGCACCATAAGCCGGTTCATACGCATCTTCCACCACTTTGTCTTTCGCTGCGTCGGTAAGTTCTACCGTAAGCTCGCGGTCGGCAAGACGGCGGTTCAGATCCGCGATCAAAAGATCAATGATTCCTCGGATATTGTCTCTTGTCAGCGGCTTAAACATGATGGTTTCATCGAGACGGTTCAAAAATTCCGGTTTAAAACTCAGACGAAGTTTTTCCATCACTTTCTGTTCTGCCTCCGGGCGGATATTGCCGTCCTCGTCGATGCCATCAAGCAAATATTCTGCGCCAAGGTTCGATGTCATGATCAAAATCGTATTTTTGAAATCGACTGTACGGCCTTTCGAGTCTGTTACACGTCCATCATCCAATATTTGCAAGAAAATATTGAACACATCCGGATGTGCCTTCTCAATCTCATCAAACAATACGACAGAATATGGTTTTCTTCGCACTGCCTCGGTCAGCTGGCCGCCTTCCTCGTAACCAACATATCCCGGAGGCGCTCCGATCAGACGCGATACGGAATGTTTCTCCATATATTCACTCATATCAATACGTATGATATTCTGTTCATTGTCAAACAAATTCTCGGCAAGGCTCTTCGCAAGCTCCGTCTTTCCGACGCCAGTAGGACCAAGGAAGAGAAATGAGCCGATTGGCTTTGTCGGATCCTTGATTCCGGCCTTGGAACGAAGGATTGCTTCTGTCACTTTCGTTACTCCTTCGTCCTGGCCGACCACCCGTTTGTGAAGTGCATCTGCCAGATGAAGTGTTTTATTGCGCTCCGATTCTGTCAATTTGGCAACCGGGATTCCTGTCCAGCGCGATACAATTTTGGCAATTTCTTCCTCTGTTACGCTCTCGTGAACCATCGACTGGTCGCCTTTCTTTGCCTTTTCTTCGGCTTCCTGCAATTGTTTCTGCACTCTTGGCAGATCTCCATACTGCAATTGCGCCGCTTTTTCAAGGTCATAATTGTTTTTCGCCATTTCAATCTGATTGCGGACGGTTTCAAGTTCAGTCTTCAGACTGTGAACTTTTTCCACCGCGCTTCGCTCATTGTCCCATTTTGCCTTTTCGCCGGCAAATTGTTCACGAAGTTCAGCGAGTTCTTTCTGCAAATTGGTCAGACGCTCTTTGCTCAGATTGTCCGTTTCTTTTTTCAATGCGGCCTCTTCAATCTCCAGCTGCATGATGTGACGCTGCACATCATCCAATTCGGTCGGCAGCGAATCCAGCTCGGTTTTGATGAGTGCGCATGCTTCATCGACAAGGTCAATCGCCTTATCCGGAAGGAAACGATCTGAGATATAACGGTTTGACAAAACCGCCGCATTGACAAGTGCTCCATCGGTAATTTTTACACCATGGAAAATTTCATAACGGTCTTTCAGTCCACGAAGGATCGAGATCGTGTCCTCTACCGTCGGTTCGTCCACCATAACCGGCTGGAAACGACGTTCCAATGCGGCATCTTTCTCAATGTACATCCGATATTCATCCAATGTAGTTGCACCGATACAATGCAGTTCGCCACGTGCAAGCATTGGCTTTAACATGTTTCCGGCGTCCATTGCACCATCGGTCTTTCCGGCTCCGACGATCGTATGAAGTTCATCGACGAAAAGAATGATCTGCCCGTCGCTGTCTTTGACTTCTTCCAAAACGGCTTTCAGACGTTCCTCAAATTCACCACGGTATTTGGCGCCTGCTACCAGTGCTCCCATATCCAGTGCAAATATGATTTTGTCTTTCAAACCATCCGGCACATCCCCGCGCACAATACGCTGTGCCAGTCCCTCTACAGCTGCTGTCTTACCTACACCGGGTTCACCGATGAGAACCGGGTTATTTTTGGTCTTACGTGATAAGATCTGAATCATGTTACGAATCTCCGAGTCCCTGCCAATTACAGGATCCAGTTTTTTCTCACGCGCCCTCTCTACGAGGTCGTATCCATATTTATTTAAGCTGTCATACACGGCTTCCGGATTGTCCGTTGTCACTTTTTGATTTCCTCGGACTTTCGAAAGAGCCTGCAAAAATCTTTCGCGGTCAATCTGAAAATCGTGGAACAGCTGCTTGATCTCCTTCGATGGTTTGCGAAGCAGACTCAAAAATAAATGCTCCACGGAGACATACTCGTCTCCCAGCGCTTTCGCCTCATTTTCGGCATACACCAATACTTTATTCAAATCTTGTCCGATATAAACCTGTCCTCCCTGAACTTGCGGACGTTTGCGGACAGCTCCCTCGACCTGCGCCAAAAACACATCGCTGTCTATCTCCATCTTCTCGATCAGTTTCTTAATCAGACTATCTTCTACCGTCAACATCCCATAAAGTAAGTGTTCCTGTGCAATCTCCTGTGCACCAAAATCATATGCGATTTTTTCCAGGTTGTTTAAAATCTCTACGGATTTCTGTGTAAATTTTGAAATATTCATACTCTGCCTCCATTCTGCATCTCCTGCACGATGCCTGCAAGCGTTATTGGACAATGTGGGACTTTTTATAGTCTCTCCACCATCGCTACAATTATGTTATACCACTTTTATTAGCACTCGTCAAGAGTGAGTGCTAATAAATTTAGATTTTTTTTTCATGCATTGCTCGTAAGCTGCTTACAGCGTACATTAATTCGAGGCGTAACCAAAGAACTTCTTACTTCCAAATACGAATTACACAGTTTTACCAATTTTCATACAACGGATTTACATACAGATGTAGATCCGTCACAAATATCCGGGGAAACAAGCATCTTTCACATGGTCCCTTTTCTGGTATGGAGGAGGACAGCGTATTGCTACGCAAGTGATTCGCCATGGACACCTTCCACCCGGTACAAATGAGGTGTCTTCTGACAAATATCTTCTCTTCTCAAACATTGTTTTTCTCGTCCTATATTAAACACAAGTTTTTCAACTCCTGCTTTCTTTATTTTTTCTCGGTCCAAGCATCCCACCAAGCATACCGGCAAGAACACAGACCAAAAGTGTTGTCAATATCGCCGGGAACATTGTGGATAAACTTTTGTTCCAGACAGCACTGACGCCATAAACAACCCCAAAATATGCCAGTCCAAATAGTCCACCCATCAGATAATGCCGGCTGTCCTTTTGTGCGGAAAAAATCATTCCACCTACAAATGCCGCGACTGCATACACCAAAAGAATTGCTCCGCCAATATGTTCCACGGATGTCTTAGTCTGATACAGCACAAATGCTACAACTACCAAAAGAAGTGCCGTCAGCACAAAGGAAACAAAAAATCCTTTCAATCTTCTCATTCTACTCTCTCGCCATTTCTTTTTTACTCTTTACTATCTATATGCTCTTTCTGTTTTACATATTCCTACCATTATGCTATAATAGTTATACTATACTAAAAGAATAGAAGGTATGATTATGAGATATATTGATCTGCACGTGCATTCGAATTGTTCCGATGGCACCTTTTCTCCCGAGGAACTGGTTGTTCTTGGAATTAAACAGGAACTGGTTGCGTTTGCATTGACGGACCACGATACCATAAGCGGCGTGGAACGTGCCATAAAAAAAGCGGAGGAATTTGACAATAAGATTCAGGTGATCCCGGGTATGGAGCTCTCCTGCAAATATACGATTTCTTCTTCCCAATCGGTTGAAATCCATATGCTCGGATACCGCTACGATATCCATAATAAAAAGCTCATTGCTGCATTGGAAGATATTTCCAATGAACGTGATGAACGAAATCGGAAAATGTGCAGCAATCTGCAAAATGCCGGTTTCCCAATTTCGTATGATATGTTGTGCGAACGCTTTGGCGATACTATTTTGACCCGTGCGCATTTTGCCCGACTGTTACTGGAAAACGGCGGTGTGCCATCGCTGGATTATGCGTTCCGTACCTGCCTGTCTTCGGACAGCCCGTATTTTGTCAACCGCGAATATCTCACACCAAAAGATGCCATCGATCTGATTCGCGCATCCGGCGGTATTCCGGTTCTCGCACACCCATTGCTTTACAAATTGTCCGTCAGCCAGATCCGCCGGTTATTAGACGATCTGACCTCTTACGGACTTTGCGGAATCGAAGCCATTTATTCGCGAAACCGTGGTACAGATGAAGCGTTTGTCCGCAAGCTTGCCGATGAATATCATCTGTTTATCACCGGCGGTTCCGATTTTCACGGTGCCAACAAACCGGATATTGAACTTGGCCGTGGCACCGGTAATCTTCGTGTTCCGGTTATGCTCTTGGAGAATTTACGATAACTTCTTTTTGAAGCAGCGATAACATATTTGTCGCTGCTTCTGTTATATTTTTCGAAGCAATGATCGCCGAAATGACTGCTGCCCCACTGACACCGGTGTCTGCCAGTTTTGCCACATTGGATTGGTTGACACCGCCGATCGCAACTACCGGGATTTTTACGGCATTGCAGATCTCACGCAGAATATCGATCTCTACATGATGCGTTCCTGCTTTCGTCGAAGTTCCAAACACATCGCCGACCCCCAGATAGTCTGCGCCCTCTTTTTGCGCCTCGATGGCCAGTTCTTTATTGTACGCAGATACCCCTATAATCTTATCCGGTCCCAGAAGTTCCCTTGCCGTATGCGCCGGTATGTCGCTCTGTCCCAAATGAACGCCGTCGGCATCCACCGCCATCGCGATATCGATCCGGTCATTGATAATAAGCGGAATCTCATACGCATCCGTAATCTGTTTTACATCTTTTGCAATCTGCAGAAATTCCCTTCCTGTGCAGTCTTTCTCGCGGAGCTGAACGACCGTCACACCTCCTTGTATAGCAAGCTCCACTGCTTTTTCCAGTCTTTCCGCAGACATCAATTCGCGGTCTGTACATAAATATAACGTATAATCGACTCGAGGTTTCACTCTTTTTCTCCTTCCTTTTTTTCCAATTCCTGTTCGCCCACCTGATGTTTCAATTTCTGGATCCGATCCACAAAATGGCGGATCACAGACTGTCTCGTGATAATTCCCACAAAATAATTTCGGTCATCGACAACCGGTACAAAGTTCTGATTCAATACCAGTTCCAGAAGTTCCTCCATCGTCGCCGAAATATGAACCGGCTGATTCCAGTTCTCGCGCATCATTTCGCAGATATATACATGATTTACTGCCGTTTCCTGATCCAATGGTGTATCACGCAGATGCCACAAAAAGTCTCCCTCTGTGACCGTCCCGATATATTTTCCTTCTTCTGACAATACCGGTGCCGCTGTATACCCGCTGGCACGAAGTTTCAAAAGTCCGGCACGCACGGTGTCCTCGCCGTTCAAAAAATCCACGGTATTTTTTGGTTTTAATAAAAATAAAAGATTCATATGTTCCCTCCATTCTATTTTTCCGGATTCATTTCCTTGGATTTTGCAAGAACCTCTTCCACATCCTTTGCATACTCTTCGCGAATGTCGCGGATGCGTTCCAGTTCTCCGATAAAATCCTGCATGATCCCTGTATTGTAATCAATCTGGCTTCGCAGTTTCTGCCTGCGCGTGTTCAAATCGTGGCGGACTTCAACCATTTCTTTTGGCTCAATGATTGCCTGTACCTGAGTGCACCAGATTTCGGCATCTTTTACGCCCATCTTCTTTAGTTCGGCGACCAAAATGTCCTTTTTTTCATTGAGCATATACACACTCTCACGCTTGCGCGCCCATTCCCGCTTTGCCCGCTGATACTGGTCATACACAAATTCCAGTTCCGTCGCATTGCGCACGCGGTACTTCATGCACATATAATCAATGGTCCGCGTATTATTGACATATTTTATCTTCACACGGTTCAAAAGAGAAATTGCGCGGTTGCATTTGCGTTCTGTGATCACCATATCGGTCCGGTTGGCACGCGCTTCCCACATAATGACAAGCAACACCAAAAAGGCAAATGCCGCGGTAGCAATGACCGGCACCGTAACATCGACTTCAAATGCCAGACGAATCGTCAGCATCAAAAGTGCAAACACAAGCAGAATCCCAGCCAGAACCTTCGATACGACACGCAGGGTACCCTGTTTATTGATAATGTCACGTTTGTCCGATTTGAGCAGCTGCTTCTCACTCTCCAGCTGGTGCAGATCATTTTTTACCTTAATCTGGTAATCCTCAAAGTTCTTTAACTTCTTTACGTCATCGGCTGCTGTCGTCTCAAAGTTTTCCATCGCCTGACGCTGTGCATCATTGAACTTATACCGGCGTTTTTTCAGATAATCTCGTTCTTTCATTAACTGATCGATCGCCGATGCCGTCTGCAGAACAACCACTTTGTCCTCGTCGAGTGCCTGATCCATCAGCTGGATATCCTTCAGATGCGAAGTTACCTCTGCATACTCTTTTTTAATCTGTTCATTCTGGTTTTTCGCTTCCTGAATCCCCTCATACAAGCGCTGAATATAGTCAATGCGCTGCTTTTTGTCTTTTATGTCAACCTGCTCTTTTTCTGCTGCCGAGTCGGCTTTAATTTCTTTTGCAATCTGCTCAGCCTCCTGCTCCGGCGGCAGTACTTCTTCTATTTCCGGTTCCGCTTTTCGTTTGCGAAATCGTCCAAATATCATAGTGTCTGATTCCTCCTTATTTTTGCGATGGCTCTTCCAGCGATTCTTTTATCTCGCGCACAGCGCGGTTGATACAAACTTCGTCCGAATCGTTTCCGGCAGTACCGCATGCCTGTTCCCATGCCTCACAAAGTGCCTTCTTTTCTTCTTCGGATTTTCCCGCTGCTTCGCATTCGCGGTCAAACATCTCTTTGTCACCGCATGCCAAAAGTACATACAGATACTGCTGCAGCGACTCCGGTCTGTGATTACGCGCGTACGCTTCCTTGAAGCCATCTGCTGCCTGGCGGAACGAAGATACATGAAACATCGCAATCGCCTGATCATGAAGCACATCCCCATACTCTTTTGTGCTGAGTTCCTTTGCCAATGGTCCGTGCAGCAGGCTTTGATATTCCTGAAAACTTCTTCCATATCTTCCGGCTTTCAAATAATTATCTGCCTTCATCCGGGCTTTTTTCTCCGGCGGAAGATTGGCAATGTTTTCCATTACTTCTACCAGTGAAAAAATCTCTTCTTTTTTATAATAATCACAGGCACAAAGCAGTGTTACCACCAGATCCTTGATATTGTGGTGCTTGCGGATAAGTTTTTCCATCTTCATCGCAAGGGTGCGGAGATGCACCTGCCCTTTGAGCCAGTGAACCAGATTTTCATCGAAAAATTCCTCTGTCACTGTGTAAATATTATGATACATATAATAACACAATTCTTCCAAAGAATAAACAGGAACTTCTGAAATCGGGATGATATAAGGCTCTTTTGCCAAATCCCCCTGACACAATATAAACATATTACCACCTGCCTTTACACAATGATCGTTTCTTCCCAGATCCGGTGTGACGATGGGAAAAAGTTTCCAAATCCCTTGTCACGGATCGTAAAAATACATTTGTCAACTCCGGCAAAGCGGATCTGTAATCCAATCCGCGCTTTGCGGTCAAGCCGCCCCTGAATCCCGTCCATTGGAAGAATATGGGTGCGTGTACTCTTATCTCTCACATGATACACCCGGATCTGCAATTCCTCTTCTCCATCGGCGATCAGATCCACCTCATAATCTACCTGATACCACGGCGTACCGGCTTTTGCCAGCATAATTTCCTGCACTTTGGCATTCGTATACGCCTGCATCGTAATGTTGACCGGTATCGTGTCTTCGTCCATATAGAGAAATGGTTCCATCTTTTTTTCGCCGCTGTACTCACGCGCGATAAAGCAGGCACCAAACACATACAGATTGTCACCACGGAATACATGCCGTCCCACGCAAAGCTGTGTCATAATTGCATCGGCGAAGCCATCCGCGAACCCTTTTCCGGTCATATACACGGTCGTAATGACCTGTCCATGCAGCGCGCCCTTTACCATCGCTTCCACCACAGAACCTCTGGCATTTTCGCCACTCTCTTCCGGAACCGGCTCTTCGAGCATTTTTACATAATCCGGATATTGTCTCTCCATCACCGTGACAAACGGCGGATGCTGATAGCGGTCGACATGCATTTGAAAATACGTAATCTCGTGATCTTCGTAATCAAACACCCCGACTTGGTTCACCCACAGATCCTTTTTCTGATTCATGACATAATACACAAAGCACTGCCGGCGGTCAACTACCATCGCACGGTCTTTACCAATACCAAGTTTTTCCAATGCCTGATAAATCTGGCTGATAAACCGGAAATCCCGGTATTTTGTCGTAACGACCAGACGCCGTATCATTCCTCCCGGGTACTCGCGCCTCGTAAAGGACAATATTTTCTGAAAATACGCCGCCAGTACGTTGACCGGGTCGCTCTCCACTCCGGCGGCAAAGATCGGCTCGCCTTTAACAATTTTTTCCAGGAAATGTCCAACCGTCTCCCGGGAACCCGGTATGGTAACCACCGTCGGAATCTGCGTATTCTCCGTCTTATCCCGCGGGTCAAATACGAGTTTGGGCTCTTCTCCCTGTGGCGCAAGCAGTGCCAGCTGGGAATTTTCTTCTCTCAGATCTACTCCGATATATAAACTACGTTGGCTCATTGTCTACTTCGCCTCTCCTTCCCACGACAGTGGCTGCAGCAGTGCCGCACCATTTTTTCGTTTTTTCAATTCCTGAAGCTGCCGGTCATACTCTGCCGGGTCACTTTCTTTCGCTTCTCTCATTCCCTGCAACAGCCGGTAAAAGGATGGTTCCGTGGATGGATCCGCCTTCCCGCCGACCATCTCTCCGGTTTTGACCGGTACATCCATATCGCCCTCAAAAATGCGATACTGGCACGTCTCGCCCGAAAACAGAATTGTCGCAAAACAATACACATCCGGCAGGATTCTACGCATCGGCAGAAGTTTTTCCTTATTGATCTCGATATAAACGTCGCCTTTTTTGGATGCGATCCATTCCATCATCTGAGCATTTTCAATTTCAAACGGCACTTCCATCTTGCCCTTAAAATCTTTCATAAATGCGAGATACTGTCCCTTTGCCGCACATTCTGCCAGCTGGAAACGGGTCCATTCGCATTCATTGGTCGACAATGTCTCCTGCGCCGAAAAATATTTGAGCATCGCAAGGACAAGTACAGGATTCTTCGTCGCCAGTCCTTCTTTGGCGATACGGTTTTTCCATTCCACCGTTAATTCGAGCCGGCCGGTCAAATATTCATAGGAAATTTCTGCCAAAAACGCTTTTACCAATGTACGATTTGCCCCGTACTCATAATATTCTTCAAATGGGTCTTCAAACGCAAGCAGGTCCGCTCTGATAAACAAGGCCTGTCCGAGAAGCCGCTCCAATGCGCCGTCGCGGATCTCCACGCCATTCTTTTCTGCCGCCTTATAAAAATCGAGCAATTTTTTCGTATCGCCCATATAATAATTTAGCAGATACGAAAGCGTCACTTTATTTTTCTCTCCCTTATCATAAAGGAAGTCACAGATTCGCATATAATACGGATCGAATTTCTGCTGTTTTTCTTCCAGAACCCACGTGATCAAAAGCAGGATCAGTTTCGGTGTGCATTCCGTCAATTCGTATTTGCGGAATACCCCAAGTGCGTCCTCATTCATCTGATACTGAATCATGGTCTGCAGGATGCCCGCCTGTCGCTCCCTGCTGATATAATGAAAATCGATGTCGCGGATGACTTCTTCCAAAAGTGCATCCTCGCCGATGGACTTATAATAATCGTACAATATCAATAAACCCTTATGCTGGTATTCCACGCCAAGCACGTCGCTTCGCACGAGTTCATGGATCAAAATGGCCTCTTTCGTACTGATTTCCACATTTTCCGCTAATATCTTTGAAAACAAATGCAGTTTTACCAATAGCGAATCCGCGCCATACTGGTAGCACATCTCTGCAAATTCATCGAGCCGGCACAATTTTTTGATTTCGTAATCAACCGTTCCGGCGTGATAATAGCCATTGTCATCAACAAAATAAATCCGGTAGTTCGGCGTTGCAATATGTACGACCGCCCCGCCATCCTGCATGCGGTAATTCTGCTCTCCGCCGCCTTCATCATGCACTACGGCGACACGTACGATTTTCTTGTCCGTGTGGCATACAATGTGATAGGCAAAAATAAAATCCGGCAGTTTGTCTGCCAGTTGTGTGATATCCGCTTCTTTCGGCAGCAATTCATTGTACAGATAAGCAAGGGTCGCATTGATTTTTCCATTTTCTGCCTGTTTCATCACATAATCATGAATGGGATTTTCATAAACTGCGTATTCCTGTGGATGTGTTTCCCGGTTTTCCACAATGTGCCGGAAAAATTTTGCCTTCACGGAATCACGCAAGTGGTTTTCATACTCAAAATACGAATACACTGCCGGGTCAAGATTGGAAAAATCCTCCTCCCCCAGTGAATACATATAATACTCATACAATTCCGTAAGCCGGAGATGATGTTTTACCCCGAGTTCAAACCATTTGAGATACTGCGGTCCCTGTTTTTCCCCGCGAATCAGCAAAGCACATATACTATGCAGTGTATCTGTCGTATGGAATTTCTTATAGCATCCCATCAAAAGGGAAAGGATCGCCGGCGTTTCTTTCTTTTTCTTTGCCGCCAAAAACGAGATGGCAAGCACTTCATTTTCCGTCAGTAGATCGTAACGCAGAGCAAAACGGCAGATTCCGACTGTCTGTGGGTCAAGCCGCACGAGCAGATCCGGCTCCTGCAAAAGGATCATTGCCTGATACAGATACAGATACGGACTGTAACATCCATCCGCCCACAACTGGTTCAGATCTTCCCAAAGCCCCATCACATTTTCCTGATAATATCCCATGCGCTCCAAAAGAACGGTACAGAAAATGTGCTGATAGCCGTCTGACTGGTATTGACGGACTTCGGAGTAAAATTCATCTTTGTCCAATTCATTTTTCGTGATCTTACATTTGATATACTGGGTGATCAGATAACGAAACACCTGTTCCATCGATGCCCCCTCTTCCGGTTCTGTCACTCCTGCCGCCAGATTGAGATATTTCTGCTTTCCGTCTTCGTCCTTTTTCAAATATGCGAGATAGCCTTCCAGCGCATAGTCCATCGGAAAGCAGGCACGCAATGCCTCGATCCACTGATCCCGACGGCTGCTGTTCATAATATAATGAAGATGGGCGGTTATCAGCCGTTTCCATTGTTTCTTTTTCTGAAATCTCTTTCCGGCAGGCTTTTTAATTTCCTCTGTCTCGGTCTTTGGTACTTCCGGCGTTTTTTCTTCCGGTACCGGCTCCTTTTCCATATCTCCGTGCGTCACCAAAAATTCTTTTAATGCCTCTTTCTTGGAATTCTTTTTTGTCAAATGCCGGTACAGCCTCTTGTCTTCTAATGTTTCCAGATAACGATCAAGAAATTTCTGATGGTAAAAAATCCGGACTGCTTCTTCAAAATTTTCTTTGGCAAAGCGCACAAATTCCGGATAGCCGGAAATCGACCGTCCCATGGAATCTTTCAAATACGATTTTACGATCCGCACTTCATACGGCAATGTCTGCTCCCCACAATCCGTCACAAGGTACAATACTCCTGTCAGCACCTCGCCCGCCTTGCGGTTTCCGGCTTTCACGCGCACAGTTACATGATTTTCTTTTCCATCAAATACAGGGAAAAAGTCAAAATGAATATCCTCACTGGCTCCAAATCCTTTTACTTTTGTTCCTTCGTCATTGGAGATCACCAGCTGTTCCGAACTTTCGCCCCCTTCTTCCACCTGCAGGATCAACCGGTTTAACGACAACTGCAGTTTGGGCTGTTGATATCGAAATTTTCCCTGTGCCAGTGACAAAATCTTTTCCTTCATCGTTACCCTCTCTTCTTTATGCTGTACGTTCGATTCGCTTGATCAACGCGCTCAGTAGTTTCTTTTCCAAATTCTGACATCCCGTTAAATGATACGACGAAATCTGTTTCAAGGTCTTCATCGTATATTGTAATGCCGCCCCTCGGTCTTTCTGCTCAAAGAAAAGCCAATACGCAAATACTCGTTTTTCATTGACTGCCTCATTTCCCTCCAGCATACTGCAGAATGATTTTCCGTAAAACTGCGCTTTTGCCTGATTTTTTCGAATAATAACATGATAAAACACGAGCTCCGCAAGCATCGGAAGATCGCTTTTTGACCATTTATCCGGCACATAATTTTCCAGGTCGTCAATTACTTTTGACACCTGTGCGTAATCTCCTTTATCCAAAAAATGATAATATTTTAACATCAGATATTTTTTATATACACCAAGATCCGTCAAATGCCCCGTGTATTCAAGGTCTTTGATCTCGATTTCACCCGGCTCTGTTCCTTTTTTTATCTCCCCATAAACGCGCTGGTACTCTTCCCGCAGTGCCCCGCCCGGATTATCTCCGACATTCTTTTTCTGCGTAAACACAAGATGCACAATAATAAAGCACGTATATCCGATCATCACGATCGCCATCGGCAGCGTAAAGGCATTAAATGGCATCCGCTTTGCCGCAAACAGCTGCAATGACACTGTCTCTGTCACAAACAGCGCGACTGCCATCGAAAATGCGTCATAGATCACCCCGCGTACTTTCGTAGGTTTCATATCGATCATCTGACATTTTATGTATGGCCGTGGATCACACAGCCCAAAGGAGAAATGTTTGCCTGACTTGCTAAGTCTCACCATAAAGAAAATAAATTCGTCGAATTGGAAGCGGAATATCCCGCCGCCAACCAGCTTTCCAATGGCCGCCGCCAGACCGATCCCTACATATCCGGTCAGTACTCCCCCCATTATCATAAAGAATTGTGCTACAATGCTCATTTCACGTTCCTGCCTTTCTCCATTCTATAACAAAACAGACTTTCCTATCTAATATTGTATATAAAAGTGTCCTTTTTGTAAATAGGAAAATGTAGTGTAATAATTAAAATAGAAAATGAAACCAGCGCTTTCCATTCGGGACCGCTTTCGCTTAAAAGAACTCACGTAACGGTGCATGAGGGCATATTACACCCTCTATGCACCGACGGAGTTCTAAATCCCTCATGGGAAACCCCGGTTTCATTTTTACATCAATCATTACATTATCATTAGTTATTACGTTATAATGTAGTAAATAGCTGAAATATTCCGGCGAGTGTCAAAAATGCAGCAGAAATGTAATCAAATATTCTCCAGTACCGAATTTGTTGTGCCAAAATAAGAAATCCCCCTGTAAGAACGGTCACCAGAGCAGGAAAAGCATAAGCCTGATTTCCATATTGTACCAGTCCGATTCCCACCAAAAAGGAATCCGCGGACAGCACCGTCCCCATCCAGACCGCCTCCCACGTCTCGATTTTCTGCGAGAGATCCAGATCATAGTTGGTCTTTTCTTTTTCCTTTTTTATCTGCCACAATGCTTTCACGCCCATGACCGCCAGCAAAGTTCCACCGGATGCCTGAATGGCGGCAATTGGCAAAATCTCTGAAAGCAGTCTGCCGAAAAGCACCGCTATCAGCGCCGTCATTCCGGACACCAGCGAGATCATCCCCTTCGCCGCCAACGGGATCTTGATCTTCTGCGCTTTATATGTCATCCCTACCGCCCATGAATCCACCGTCGCCGACAGGGCAAGTAAAATGATCCATAACATGTATTAACCTCCTTTCCCTTTTTTGTTTTCCTTTTTAGCTTCTTGCCAGCTCTAAAGGCAGCGGATTTTGCTGGGTTTCCCTTTTTGCGTTGCCTTTTAGGCTTCTTGCCAGCTCTAAAGGCAGCGGATTTCGCTGGATTTCCCTTTTTACGTTGCCTTTTTGCCTCCCCTCAGCGGGGAAAGGCAACGGATTTCAACAATTTCCTCTGATTTCGTTGCCTTTTAGGCTTCTTGCCAGCTCTAAAGGCAGCGGATTTCGCCGGGTTTCCCTTTTTTCGTTGCCTTTTTGCCTCCCCTCAGCTGGGAAAGGCAACGGATTTCGCTGGGTTTCCCTTTTTGCGTTGCCTTTTAGGCTTCTTGCCAGTTCTAAAAGCAGCGGATTTCGCTGGGTTTCCCTTTTTACGTTGCCTTTTTAGCTTCTTGCCAGCTCTAAAGGCAGCGGATTTCGCCGAGTTTCCCTTTTTTCGTTGCCTTTTTGCCTCCCCTCAGCGGGAAAAGGCAACGGATTTCGGCGATTTCCTCTGATTTCGTTGCCTTTTTAGCTTCTTGCCAGCTCTAAAAGCAGCGGATTTCGCCGGGTTTCCCTTTTTACGTTGCCTTTTTGCCTCCCCTCAGCGGGGAAAGGCAACGGATTCCGACAATTTCCTCTGATTACGTTGCCTTTTCGCCTCCCCTCAGCGGGGAAAGGCAACGGATTCCGACAATTTTCTCTGATTTCGTTGCCTTTTAGGCTTCTTGCCAGCGGTAAAGGCAGCGGATTTCGCTGGGTTTCCCTTTTTACGTTGCCTTTTTGCCGCCGTCCCTGCAAACCCGCACGCTCCGCTGCTCCGCAGCTTCCGCGTCCCTACAAACATGCGAACTCCGCGCCACAGCGCTCCGTTCCTGTGAGTAACATGATACTACACTCCGCTCCGCTGCTCCGCAGCTTCCGCGTCCCTACAAACATGCGAACTCCGTGCCACAGCGCTCCGTTCCTGTGAGTAACATGATACTACACTCCGCTCCGCTGCTCCGCAGCTTCCGCGTCCCTACAAACATGCGAACTCCGCGCCACAGCGCTCCGTTCTTATGTTTGTTCGGGTATCAAGGTCAGTGATTTTCTCGTGTAAACACGGAAAATCACTGACTTTGATACCCTAGTATCATCTTATGTTTTCTTTCCCTTCCGGTGCTTTTTTCCCTTTCTGCCGCATAGACTGAATTGTACTACTGCCAAAGGAGGGCATTATGAATCCATTATCCTGGGAACGCCGTACCCCGAAAGAAGTTCTTGCTCACTGGAAGACATCCGAAACAACCGGACTTTCAGAAAAAGAAGCGGCAAAACGCCGAAGCACTTACGGCACAAATGAACTGGCGCACAAGAAGCCGGAAAGCCTGTTTGTTTCCTTCTTAAATCAAATGAAAGATTTCATGATCATTACGCTGCTTATCGCCGCATTGATCTCTTTTTTGGTTTCGTATCTGCAAGGGCAGATTGATCTCGTTGAACCGGCGATCATTTTGGCGATTGTCATTCTCAATGCGGTTCTCGGTGTTTTTCAGGAAGCACGTGCGCGCCGCTCACTTGAGGCGCTCAAAGAACTATCTGCCCCTCTGGCACTCTGTCTGCGAGGCGGAGATACAAAACAGATCGAAGCTGCCGCCCTCGTACCGGGCGATATTATCTTGTTGGAATCCGGGCACCTCGTGCCCGCCGACGCCAGATTATTGACAAGTCTGTCTCTTTCCGTGGAAGAATCTGCTTTGACGGGCGAGACACACCCGGTGGAAAAAACTGTAAATCCTTTATCCGATATAACGCCTTCCCTTGCGGACAAAACCAATATGGTTTTCGCCGGAACAATTGTCGTCGGAGGAAGCGGGACGGCCGTCGTCACCGCGACCGGGATGCAGACCGAACTGGGAAAGATTGCCGATCTGATTTCCTCCGAAACACCGCCGGATACGCCGCTGCAAAAAAAGCTGAATCACACCGGTAAACTTCTCGGCGTACTTGCTCTTGGAATCTGCGTCCTCATATTCTTTTTGGGGATTTTGAAAAAACAGCCACTCCTTGATATGTTTATGACTTCTGTAAGCCTTGGTGTCGCTGCCATTCCGGAAAGTCTGCCGGCTCTCGTCACGATCATGCTCTCGCTCGGCGTCGAACGCATGGCGAAGAAAAATGCAGTCATTCGCCGGCTTCCTGCGGTAGAGACGCTGGGAAGTGCCACCGTTATCTGTTCTGACAAGACCGGAACTTTGACCGAAAACAAAATGACAATGACAAAATCGCACTCCTTCGTGGAACCGGAAAAATTGTTTGAATTTTTCACGTTAGCCAGCCACGGTCGCAGTCCGGTAGAAAAAGCCATTTACCACTATGCAGATGAGCAGTCTTATCCTGTGAAAAAATGGAAAAAAAATTTTCCTTTGATCGATGAAATTCCGTTTGATTCTAAGAGAAAAAGAATGACCACGATCCACTCTTTTTCCGGCGGCCTGCGCTGTATCACAAAAGGCGCACCGGAAATTCTTTTATCGCGTTGTACAAAAATATTGACAAAAGAAGGAGAAAAACCGCTTAGTTCCCTGCAAAAAAAGCACCTCGGTGACATCTTGCAAATGTATGCCGGAGATGCGCTCCGTGTGCTTGCCATTGGATATCGTGATCTGCCAAAAACGGCTCCTTCTTCCGTACATAAAAACTGCGACAATGACCTGATCTTTGTCGGCTTTGCCGCCTTTATGGATCCGCCTAGAAAAGAAGCGCCTTTCGCCGTCGCAAGGTGCCGGCGTGCCGGTATCCGGCCGGTTATGATCACCGGAGACCACAAATTGACCGCCTCTTCCATCGGCCAGTCTCTTGGCATCTGCAAAAACGACAGCGAAGTTATGACCGGGCCTGAGCTCGAACAACTTTCCGATGCCGAACTAGCGGATGTGATACACAGTCACAGTATCTATGCCCGTGTTTCGCCGACCCACAAAGTGCGCCTTGTAAAAGCCTTTCAATCACAGGGAGAAGTCGTCGCCATGACCGGCGACGGAGTCAACGATGCGCCCGCCCTGCAAAAAGCCGATATTGGCTGCGCAATGGGAAAATCCGGTACCGATGTTGCCAAAAATGCCGCTGATATGGTGCTTATGGATGACAACTTTGCCACCATCGTCGATGCCGTCGAAGAAGGGCGCGGAATTTATCAGAATATCAAAAAAGCCGTTCATTTCCTGCTGTCCTGCAACATCGGCGAGATCATGACCATCTTCGCCGCCATCTTGCTGGGGCACAATTCGCCACTGCTGCCGGTTCAACTTCTCTTTATCAATCTGGTGACCGACTCCTTCCCGGCAATCTGTCTCGGACTGGAACCGCCGGAAAAAGACATTATGAAAGAACCGCCGCGCTCCGATAAAAAAGGACTTTTTGGCGGCGGTGGAATGTTCCGTATCTTCGTGGAAGGCATGTTCATCGGCTCCCTTGCCCTCTTCGCCTATCTGCTGGGGCACAAAACCGGCGGCGCTGACGTCGGAAGCACCATGTGTTTCGCCGTATTGTCCTTGTCGCAGCTCGTGCATTCCTTCAATATGCGAAGCACAAAAGAATCCCTTTTCCATATTGGAATCCTCGGAAACCGCAAACTGGCAGCCAGTTCCTTTTTGTGCATCGCGCTGCAATGTGCCGTTATTACGTATGCGCCATTGCAATTCATCTTCCATACCGTACCACTCAGCCCGATGCATTGGGTTATGGTCGCTGTGTTATCCCTAATGCCGGTTCCCCTGGTAGAGTTAGAAAAAAGGACTGCCTCGTGAGCAGTCCTTATCGCTAACTTTTCAATAATTCGTAACTATTCAGGATCAATGTATGGAAATCAATGAATCGTCGTGCTTGCACGTAAGAGGCTTTGATTTCCATACATTTAGATCCTAATAGGGCTCCCCTCCCCATATGAGCATTTTTAGCCTTGTCAAAGGCGAGAAAGAACACGAAGTGTTCGAAATGCGAATGTGCGGGGAGGGGCGTCCTGAATAGTTACAATAATTCTTTTATTGTATCCACCACTTTTGCCGAGGCATTTCCGTCGTCCCAGCAATTGTATTTTTTGCGGAAATTTTCATAACGCTCCTCGTATTCGGAAGCATTGTAATTTTTGATATCACGGATCAATTCATCGGTATCCGCCGAAATCGGTCCCGGCATCTCCCCGCGGTAATCAAAATAAAAACCACGCAGATCATTTTTGTATTTATCCAGATCGTATGCATAAAAGAACATTGGTCGGTGTAATATACTATAGTCAAACATGACAGAGGAATAATCCGTGATCAGCATATCGGACACCAAAAATAACTCCGCAATGTCATTACTCTGGTCAAAATGATAGATAAATCCTTTGTGCTGGAACCAGTCAATGTAATCCATGATGAGATAATGATATTTGACGATCAAAATGTACTCCTCCTGCAGCGCCTCTTTCAATTTCTGAAACGACAGCTTCGGACTGAATTTGTAACTCGAATTTTCATTAAACTCATCATCGCGGAACGTCGGTGCATACAGCAGGATCTTCTTATCCAGCGGCAGCCCCAGGCGGCGTTTTAACCGCACGATGTCTTCCTCATTGTTCTTCTTAAACAATATGTCATTACGCGGATATCCGATCTCCAGCATACATTTATTGAAATCAAATGCGCGCCGGAATGTCGTCGTGGAAAACGGATTCTGGGAAATGAGAAAATCCCAGCTCTGCACATTTTTCACAAATCCCTTCTGATAGGACTCGATATCCGTCTCATTTACCATAAACACATCTTCCATGTCAAGAACCAGCTTTTTCAGCGGTGTTCCATGCCATGTCTGAATGTAATAACAACCCTTCCGCTTGATCAGCCATTCCGGCTGGCGGCAGTCAAACACCCACACTTTCGCAGTTGCCATATAATATAAGTATCGCAATCGTCCATATCGGAACTGATAGCCATCCCCCGGTATCGGATATGGGTCATTTTCGTAAAACCACGTGCATTCCCATTTTTCCTGATAGCCATTTTCTACCATATATTCAAAGATATGACGCGGATTTCCCGAATAGCTTTTTCCGAGACTGGAGTCAAATACAATACGCTTTTTATTGACCGGTATGATCACACACATAATCCGGTACAACAGGATAACCAGCTTTTTTACGATATATCGAATTACGGTTCTCACATCATTCCTCCGTTTCTGCAAAAGTAGGTTTTGCCCCTTCGAACACAATATCGATCGCACGTTTTGACGCGTGTCCGTCATCTACATGGCAGAATTTGTCATAAAAGCGGTCATAACGTTTTTTGTATTTCTCCGAAATTTCATCGATATGATGCAGGGCATCCACAAGTTCATCATTGGTTTGTACAATCGGTCCCGGAAGTTCGGTATTCATGTCAAAATACATTCCGCGGATCTCGTCTTTATAATCTTCATAATCATACGCAAAGAACAGCATCGGGCGACGCAGGTTCGCATAGTCAAAAAATACGGATGAATAATCCGTGATACAAATATCACTTGCCAGATACAAACGGGATACATCGTTGTAGGTGCTTCCATTGTATACAAAATCTTCCAGTCCGGTCAAATCCAGGCTGTCAGCGATATAATAATGCGTACGAAGCAGAATGACACTGTCTTTTCCAAACTCTTTCCGCATACGCTCCAGATCCATCGCCAGTGTGAATTTGTATTTTCCTTTTCCATAAAACTGGTTGTCTCGCCATGTCGGCGCATACAGGATAACGCGCTTATCTTCCGGAATGCCAAATTCTTTCTTCACTTCTTTTGCGATCTCATCTGCCCGCTCCGAATACAAAATGTCATTCCTTGGATATCCGACCTCAATGATCTTCTCGCGAGGCACACAGAATGCGCGCTCAAATACATCCGTCGAAAAACGGTTTGCGGAGATCAGATAATTCCAAGCCTTACCCTGACGGTAAAACATCGTCTTATGATTCTGGCTTGCCGCATGAATATCATCCAGGTCAAACGCCAGCTTTTTGAGCGGTGTTCCATGCCATGTTTCCAAAAACATCACTTCTTCGCGCTTTTTAAACCACGCCGGCTGTCTCGTATTGCAGATAATATACTTCGAACGGGACAAATAATATACATAACGGAGGGTATGCCGCTTACAGATCGGCGGATGCCCTTTCATCTCCTTGGCACGCTTATTGAGGCACCAGATGTAATGATATTTATCTCCGTATGTATCATATAAATATTCATACAAATATTTCGGGCTGTCCGAATAACTCTTTCCAAAGAAACTTTCAACAAATACCCAGTTCTCTTTGACTGGCATTTTCCGGAAAATATGTTTGTCAAGGAACCGCCAGTACTGGATCGGTTTTCCAAACAGACCACGCTTTTTCTGCATCACATGCGCCAGCCGCTCAAACGGCTTCGCTGTGCGGTATTTTCCTTTTACAATATACCCCAGTTCGATTCCATGGAAGAAGGTCAATTCTTTCTTAATCTTCTTCAACTGATCTTTCGGAATCTTCCGCAGATTTTTCGTATAACGTACACTCTTTGCGCCCTTCAGGCGGTTTGGAAATTTACTGATCGTAAACCGGCACAAACGACGGTTTAATGCAAACTGCAAAGACTCTTCCGCATCTTTGATCTCTTCTTTTGCCTTCTCATAACTCTCGATATAATCATCGGTTCTGCGTTTTCTCTTCTTCTGGCTGAGTGCCGGCAGATGGATCGGATCGTTGCGGCGGCGCCATACATAAATACTGCTGCCGTCTACCCACATTTTCCCTTTCGCACCGGCGAGCAGTTTTGCGATGACCGGAACATCCGAATAAAATGTGATCATCTCATCAAACGATACGCCCTGCGCGTCATAATACGATCTGCGGATCAGAAAATGCTGCATCGTAAAGCGCGTTGACAATACCGCCTCCAACGTCTCACCGTCAAGTGGCACAATTCCCTCGATTTCCGAGTCTGCCTTTGCTTTTTCAAAATCAAAACTGATCGGGCGGAACCAGGAAGCATAACGGTTTCCGGTTACGATGTCCGCCTGTTTCTCTTCGGCAAGACGGTATAATTTGGGAAGCGCATCCTCTAACAAATAGTCATCTGCATCCAGAAAATACAGATACGTACCTGTCGCATATTTTACACCGGTATTTCTCGCTGCTGCCACGCCAAATGGTCGAAGTAGCAGTTCCAATTCACCCTCGACCGGATTATCGACATTCGCATCATCCGCTTCCTCTTCTTCCTCTTTCTGCTGTTCTTTTTGCAGCAGATAAGCAGCATATTCTTCTTTATTCATCCCCAAACGTTTGCGTCTGCGTTCTTCCAAAAAAGTTCCTTTTTTTTCATAAAATTCATCGACATCTTTTTCATCTTCCATGCGGACATATTTGACAAAACTCTTCTGCAGAATCGCTTCCGGCACGTCATGTCCATCCTTGTCATCCACAAGAACCACTTCAATGTCGTCCATTTTCTGATCTTCAATACTCTGAATACAATCTTCTAAGTACGCCGGTCCTTTCAAATAAGGAACAATGATACTAATCTTAGCCATTTCTCTTAAACCTTCTATCTTATATTATTTGTTACTTTTGTCCGAAAACACGGTCTCCACGACTTTTTTTGCCGCCGTTCCGTCTTCCCAGGCACAATATTTATCGCAAAACGCGGTATACTTATCGCTATACTCCGTTACAACTTTTTCAATGTTCTGCAATGCTCCGATCACTTCATCCGTCGTCATCAGCATCGGTCCCGGAAGTTCTTCTTCCACATCGATGTAAAATCCGCGGAGTACACTGCGGTACTTCTCCAGATCATACGTAAAGAACAGCATCGGGCGGCGCAGATTCGCATAATCGAAAAATACGGACGAATAATCCGTGATCAGCACATCCGAGATGAGATACAGTCGCGCAATGTCATCGTATTTGCTCAGATTGTACGCAAATCCCTCATACTCCGAAAGATCGAGCACATCGGCGATAAAATAATGCGTCCGCAGCAAAATGATGTATTCATCCCCAAGCTCTTTCTGCATTTTTGCAAGGTCTAACTGCAACGTAAATTTGTATTTGGCATGCCCGTAAAATTCGTCGTCACGCCATGTCGGCGCATACAAAATAATTTTTTTATCCTGCGGCAGATGCAGTTCTTCCTTGATCTCACGCATCCGTTTTTCCTTATCTTGACAATACAGGATGTCATTTCTCGGATATCCCGTCTCAAGCATTTTTCCGTCGTACATGAATGCATGTCGGAAAACGTCCTCGGAAAACCGGTTCGGTGCGACGAGATAATCCCATGACCGTGTCTGGATATAGAACTGCTCTTTGTAAAGCGGCGATGCCGTCGTCACATCTTCCATATCAAATACGAGTTTTTTCAACGGCGTTCCGTGCCACGTCTCCAAAAAGACATTGCCTTTCCGCTTGATAAAATACTGTGGCTGTCTTCCATTAAATACGATGTATTTGGCTCTTGCCATGTAAAAGAAATATTTAAAACTGAACCGCTTCATCTGCTTTGACGGATACGGCAGATTCAGTTTCTTTCCTGCATTCACCCACATATACCGGTACTTTCCCGGATACGTCTCGTTCATATATTCAAAGATGTACTTTGGACTGTCCGAATAACTTTTTCCAAAGAAGCTCTCGAAAATCACCATGTCGTCGAGCATTTTCATCTTACTGAAAACTTTTTCATACAAATACCGCTTGCATTTTGCACGGCTCGTACATACGCGGAACAAGGTCTGTCGTCTCGCATGATTTCGCGTCTTTTTCACAATCTTGTCCGCATCTCCGGCAAGACCATAGGCGATCAGCTTTCTCGGATGATGCTTCATTGGAATGTCAGCCCATCTATCTTTGCCAAGTATTTCCAATGTCTGTTTTAATTCCCTAGCGGTCTCTTTTTTCTCTGCCGCTTTGCTCTCTATCATATATGGCGAAATCATCGTCACAAGGCACATTGCAAAACGGTAATGAAATACCTTTGCGTTCTCCCCGTCTGCAAACGGACTTGCCAGGCGGTAACTCTTCATCGCCTCTGCCACTTTTTTCGCAGCATCCTTTTTCTGCAAAAGCGATGGCAGATTGATCGGATCGTTGTGCTTTCTCTTTATATAAGTTCCTTTTTCCTGATAAACCGTCTTTGGTGCCTTTGCCAACACTTCCATCAGCACCGGAATATCGGAATCGTATTCCAATTCTTCACAAAAACGGATCTGGTTTTCCATCAAAAGTTTCCGTGGAATCAACAAGCCGAGCACCGATATATTCTGCCAATTTTTGGTATTTGTAATGAGATACTCATATGGATTTTCCGGATCAACCTTGGTCTCTTCTCCTTCGTCGCCATTGGTATCATTTTGTTCGTCTAATTTTTCCCCATTGTCCTGATACACCTTGCGGCTGTACCATGTCTCGGTTTTGGAAATGTAAACTACCGTTTCCGGTTCCGCTTTCTCTGCCAATGCCTCCAGCGTATCCTCTGCCAAATAATCGTCGGCATCCAAAAACACTACATATTCTCCCTGTGCCTTTTCTATTCCCGCGTTTCTCGCCCCCGCGACACCCTTTTCTTCCTGCATCACGGTAACAATGTTCAGCTTCTCCGGAATCCCTTCTTCCGGCGCCTCGCATCCATCACAGACAAGGATCACTTCAAAGTCCTGAAATGTCTGCTCTGCCAGGCTCGCCAAACAGTCTTTTATATACTGTTTTTCATCGTGATAAGCAATAACTACACTTATCTTCATGTAACATTCCTCCATCTCTTTTCATGCGTTTATGCACACATAGTTTATTATACCACAGAGGGATTGAGAATGGCAAGTTAAAAAAATCTCCCCGCCTTGGTGCCACCGCACCAAAACAGGGAGATTTCATAATTTTCACTTAGAACCAGGACGATACCGTCTCGGCAATTTTCTTAAAGAACGATACGATCTTGTCAAGCCAGCCCTGTGCCTCATCTACCGTCAATCCCAAATCCTGGAGTTTGTTGTAGATGCTTTCTGCCTGCTGCTTCAGCTTGTCAACATCAAGATCCAATTTACTGATTTTGTCAAATAATTGTGCGAGTTTCTGCTTCTGCGCATCCGTCAGGCTGACACCAAGTTCATCGGCCGATTCTTCGATCGCTTTCTGAAGATCGTCCGCATCTTTGATATCGCCGTTTGCCACTTTTTCTTTCACAAGTGCCATCAGCTTCTCGGCATCGTCGGAGCCAATGCTCTGTGCCAGTTCACTGGTCAACACAAGTTCGTTGGTGGCTGCATCTTCGCGGTCATCACTCAATGTCTCGCCGGTCATTGCCTCATAGGCTTTCATTGCCCCGACAAGCGCTGCCGTACCGGAGAGTTCAAACGGACCGGCAACGATCACATCCGCATCCGTGATACCGGCGGTAATCAATGCATTGGTGTACATTCCGCTCGTACAATAAGTGATATTTTTTGTCTCTACATGAATGCCTTTTCCCTCTTCGCCTTTTTCGATACGGACGGACGAAAGTGCCTTCGTTCCGATGACCGAAGCGGAAAGGTAGTCGTCAAGATATTCATGCTCGTCTTTGTTTGTTACCTGTAAAACTTCATAATTGTCAAGGTCTGACTCGGTCACGCCAAGGAGACTTAAGACAATGTCTTTCTGCTGTGCGTTCAAGTCTGCTCCCAATGAGATATAAGGAGAAACCTCTACGGATGTATCATCCGAATTTCCTGTGGAATCTGCCTTCACAACCGTGGTCGGCAGGGCACAGATCAACAATGCCAAACTAAGCAGCACTGCGGTTACTTTACTACGTTTCTTCATATAGACCTCCATTCTGAGACGACATGGCACGAATTTATTTTACGATGCGCTCCATCGCCTCTTTGGTATTCTCTAAAGAGCCAAATGCAGTCAGTCGGAAATATCCTTCTCCGCTCGGTCCGAAGCCGCTTCCCGGTGTTCCGACGATGTTCAGGTTCTCAAGCAAATAATCGAAGAACTCCCAGGATGTCATATTGTCCGGCGTCTTCAACCAGATATATGGTGCGTTTACACCGCCAAATACGGTATATCCGGCATTTGTCAATCCCTCGCGGATGATCTTTGCATTGTTCATGTAATATGCAATCTGCTCTTTTGTCTGTTTCTTTCCTTCCGGACTATATACTGCTTCGCCGGCGCGCTGGATGATATAAGGTGCTCCGTTGAACTTGGTTCCGTGTCTTCTTGCCCAGAGACTGTTCAGTGACACACCGTCACAGGTAAGCTCTTTCGGAATTACGGTAAACCCAAGACGAGTCCCGGTAAATCCGGCATTTTTGGAGAAACTTCTCATCTCGATCGCACATTTCTTCGCGCCATCGCATTCGTAAATGCTGTGTGGTACGTCGTCCTCGGAAATGTATGCTTCATAAGCTGCATCATAAATGATAACAGCACCTTTTGTCAAAGCAAAGTCAACCCATTTCTGAAGTTGATCTTTATTTAATGTCGTTCCGGTCGGATTGTTTGGACAGCAGATGTAAATGATGTCCGGTGTCTCTTTTGGAAGTTCCGGTACAAAATTATTTTCTGCGGTACATGGCATATAAATTACATTTGACCATGCTTCTTTCTCTTTCACGTAGTCTCCGGTTCTACCTGCCATGGCATTGGTATCTACATAAACCGGGTAAACCGGATCACATACTGCGATACGGTTATTCTGTGCGAAAATGTCTCCGATGTTTCCGGAATCGCTCTTTGCTCCGTCGCTGACAAAGATCTCGTCGATGGCAATGTCCACGCCGCGTGCTTTGTAATCGTTTTCTACGATCGCACTGCGCAGAAATTCGTAGCCAAGATCCGGTGCATACCCGTGAAATGTCTCGGCATGAGCCATCTCATCAACGGCTTTGTGCATTGCGTCAATTACTGCCGGCGCAAGAGGAAGTGTTACGTCTCCGATTCCGAGACGGATCACTTTTTTGTCCGGATTTGCTGCTGTATACGCATTTACTTTCTTCGCAATCGTCGAAAAAAGGTAACTTCCAGGTAATTTTAAATAGTTGTCATTAATTTTATACATGTCATTCCTCCATACAAATTGATATTGATTTATCTGCTGATTCTTGCTTCATTATCGCTGTACACGTGCTCCTGCACCACCCATGATAGCTTCTACTTCTTTCTTGCTTGCCATCGTAGTATCACCAGGGGTTGTCATTGCCAATGCACCGTGAGCTGCACCATAATTTACAGCAAGTTCGGCATTTTCTGTTGTCATCAAACCATAGATCAGACCGGAAGCAAAGGAATCTCCGCCGCCGACACGGTCCATGATCTCAAGTCCTTTGTAATCTTTGGCTTTGAAGATCTCGCCGTCTGCCCAGCAGATTGCACTCCAGTCATTGACTGTCGCTGTCTTTACTTCACGAAGTGTCGTTGCTACCGCTTTAAAGTTTGGATAAGTCTTCGCTGCCTCGTTGATCATTTTCTTGTATCCGTCCAAATTCAATTCTTTCAGATTGGCATCATTTCCCTCGATCTCAAATCCAAGACAAGCCGTGAAATCTTCTTCATTTCCGATCATTACGTCTACGTATTTGGCGATTTCTTTATTTACTTCCTGCGCTTTCTCGATACCGCCGATCGCACTCCACATGGATGGACGGTAGTTGAGGTCATAAGAAACGATGGTTCCGTACTTCTTCGCTGCCTTGATGGCTGCCAATACGGTCTCGCATGACTGCTCGGACAAAGCGGCATAAATTCCACCGGTATGTAACCAGCGCGCACCCAGTTCGCCAAAGATATAATCAAAGTCAAAATCTTCCGGTTTTGCCTTTGAAATCGCTGTATTCGCACGGTCGGAGCATCCTACGGCACCACGGATACCAAATCCACGCTCGGTAAAATTCAAACCGTTACGGCATACACGTCCGATTCCGTCGGTCTCCATCCATTTGATCAAAGAAGTGTCGACACCGCCCTGCAAAATGAAGTCTTCCATCAATTTACCTACTTCATTGTCCGCAAATGCCGTGATCACACCTGTGTTCATGCCAAAGCATCTTCTCAAGCCACGAACTACATTGTACTCACCGCCGCCTTCCCAGGCACGAAACGATCTTGCGGTACGAATGCGCCCTTCGCCCGGATCCAAACGAAGCATTACTTCGCCAAGCGAAACCGCATCATATTTACATTCTTCTGCGGGCCTTAAATTTAAGTTCATTTTTTCTGCCTCCAAACTGAATATTTTTCTGCCTATCATTATACAACGAAAAATTCGATGGGGCAAGTGTTTCTTTTTGAGGAAAGTTTGCAGAATTTGGCGATATTTTCTCAATAGGGGGGGGCAGGGCTTTGGGCCGGGTCTTTGACACTTTGTTTGCCCCTTGATTTTCACACTCCCCTACACTACAGC
>OLPV01000287.1_pt1 | contig 47027 bp, 30 predicted proteins | sample 1671961 | NCBI WGS metagenome assembly OLPV01 (sample SAMEA3136630, study PRJEB25190) | human gut metagenome | biome: human gut; feature: human-associated habitat; material: faeces | place: Austria | collected 2013 | reverse complement strand
TAGCGAACCCGAGAAGTGCTATCCTACAAACAGAACTATCGGTAGCCTGCTATCAGTATCAAATACTAAAATAATATAATTGAAGTGCACTATACAAAAAAGTGAGCCGTGCGCACTATATTTTTGCGCTTCGACTCACTTTTTCTTTTTTCGGGTTGTGCCACAACCCCATTTTATACAACTATACCGCGGTTCATACCACATAAACTTAATATTCGGTTAAATCAAGGAGAATATAATCTATACAGTTCAATTTGCTTAAAGAAAACGGAGGAAATAATATGTTCCATATAATGGTAGTAGAGGACGACACAAATACCAGAAAGCTGATGTGCACGGTGCTTAAGCAAAACGGCTATGAGCCTGTACCTGCCGTTGACGGCGTTGATGCGCTCGATATACTCGACAGACAGCACGTTGACCTTATACTGCTTGATGTAATGATGCCGAGAATGGACGGCTATGAGTTTGTCAAAACGCTCCGTGAGGGCGGCTGTAATACGCCTGTCCTTATGGTTACGGCAAGGGAAACCTCCGCCGATAAGATCGCCGGTTTCCGTGCCGGAACTGACGACTATATGGTGAAGCCCGTTGACGATGAGGAAATGCTCCTTCGTATATCGGCACTTCTTCGCCGCAGTAATATAGCAAATGAGCACAAGCTCCACGCAGGCGGCACGGTACTTGACTATGATGCGCTCACAGTTACCAGCGGCGGCAATACATATGAGCTTCCGAACAAGGAGTTTATGCTGCTGTTCAAGCTTCTCAGCTATCAGAACAAGATATTCACACGCCGTCAGCTTATGGATGAGCTGTGGGATATGGAAACGGAAACGGACGAGCGTACTATAGACGTTCATATAAATCGCCTGCGTGATAAGTTTCACGACAACCCGGATTTTGAGATAGTAACTGTCAGAGGACTGGGCTACAAGGCTGTGCTGAAACAGCATTAAGTGTCAGGAGGATTCTGATGCACAGAAAAATCAGTGATGAGGAAAAGCGACTGCGCTCCATAAATACCTATGTCGTATTGTTCGTATTCTTCATAATGGTATCGGCAGGCGTTATCTGCGTGCTGATATTCAATATACTTGACGCATTCGGACTGATTAAGCATATAGAGGTAGTACCGATGCTACTGCCGTTTATTATGCTGTGCGCCTGTATAATAATCGGCAGTATACTGTCGGCTATGCTATCGGGTATACTGCTCCGTCCGCTCAATGATCTCAAGGAAGGTCTGCTTAAAGTATCAAAGGGTGACTTTACTGTACGACTTGAGGAAAACGGAAACAGCGAACTTTCGCATATACAGGAAAGCTTCAATATAATGGTAAAGGAGCTTGGCAATACCGAGCTTTTCAGAAATGATTTTATAAACGATTTCTCACACGAATTTAAAACGCCGATGGTGTCTGTTTATGGCTTTGCAAAGCAACTCAAAAAAGGCGGACTTACTAAGGAGCAGGAGCAGGAATACATTGACATAATCATAAACGAGTCACAGCGGCTCATAAATATGTCAAGCAATATTCTTATGCTCAGTAAGCTCGAAAACCAGGAAATAATCACCGACAAGAAAGATTTCTCGCTCGATGAGGAACTGCGCAGGTGCGTTCTGCAATTACAGGGGCAGTGGGGAGAAAAAAATCAGGAGGTTATTCCGGATCTTTGCGAGATTACCTATTACGGCAACAGCGAAATGCTTAAACAGGTGTGGCTGAATGTCATCGGCAACGCTGTAAAGTATACACCGGACGGCGGTACGATCGAGGTAAAGCTTGATATCAACCCGAAGAATGAACAGGAAGTAAGAGTGCGTATTACCGATAACGGCATAGGCATGGATAAGGCTACCGCCGAACGTATTTTTGAAAAGTTCTATCAGGGTGACAGCTCGCACGCAACCGGCGGAAACGGTCTTGGTCTTGCTATGGTAAAGCGAATTGTCGAGCTTTGCGGCGGCAGGATAAGAGTAAAGAGTGAGCCCGATAAAGGTACGCAGTTTACCGTTTATCTCCCGATAGAAGAAAAGAATAACGAAGATAAGAAAAAGAAAAGTTTAAATGCGGTTAACACAGCCGGATTAAAATAAACAATCACGGTGTTTAGCAGACTATAAAGCGGCTTTTGCCGTTTACATATAACTTTAAAGTTCTTATGAAGAGGATATTACGATGCTTCAACTGAAAAACATAACCAAAGATTATAAGGTTGGTGATGAAAAGGTACACGCACTTAAAGGGGTCAGCATAGATTTCCGCGAGAGTGAATTTGTATCAATACTGGGTCAGTCGGGCTGCGGCAAGACAACGCTTTTAAATATTATCGGCGGACTTGACAGATACACGGAAGGCGACCTTATAATAGGCGGAAAATCGACAAAGGAATTTAAAAATGCCGACTGGGATACATATCGCAATCACTCGATCGGCTTTGTGTTCCAGAGCTATAATCTGATACCGCACCAGACGGTGCTTTCAAATGTCGAGCTTGCACTGACTTTATCGGGCGTATCAAAAACCGAAAGAAGACAGAGGGCAAAGGAAGCGCTTGTAAAGGTAGGACTTGGGGATCAGCTTAAGAAAAAGCCGAATCAGATGTCCGGCGGTCAGATGCAGAGAGTTGCTATTGCAAGAGCGCTTGTAAACGAACCCGATATACTCCTTGCCGATGAACCGACAGGTGCGCTTGACAGCGAAACGAGCGTTCAGATAATGGAGCTTTTGAAGGAAATATCGAAAGACAAGCTGATAATTATGGTAACACATAACCCCGAGCTTGCCGAGAAATATTCCAACAGAATAATAAGACTGCTTGACGGTAGGGTAGTTGACGATACCAATCCTTACGACAGAAATGTAGTCGAGCCTATCGAAAAGAAAAAGGCGGGTAAGGAAAAGAAGATAAAGAAACCGTCGATGTCATACTTTACTGCACTGTCACTGAGTTTAAACAACCTGATGACCAAAAAGGGCAGAACCTTTATGACTTCCTTTGCGGGAAGCATAGGTATTATCGGCATAGCGCTTATTCTGTCGATATCGAGCGGTGCGCAGCTTTATATAAAGTCGGTCGAGGAAGAAACGCTCGCCAGCTATCCTATTGCTATAGAACGCAACGCTATGGATATGTCGTCTATGATGACTTCAATGATGAAAGACAACACAAGTGACGGAAACGACGACGGAAAAGTTCACTCCAATAACATAATGGGCAGTATGGTAAACACCATGCTTACTCAGCTTAAATCCAACGATTTAAAGAGCTTCAAAACTTACCTTGAAAATGACGGCAAGGAAATTAACGACTATGTAAGCGATATCAAGTACGGCTATTCTACACCGCTCAATATTTTCAGAAACGATAAGGATAAAGGCATAATTCAGGTAAACCCCGCTACCCTGTTTGAAGATATGGGTATGACTAACGCAATGTACGACTCACAGCTTATGAGCAACGTTGTAAGCACAAGCTATGACACCTGGACAGAGCTTCTTGACAATGATAAGCTGTTAAACGAGCAGTACAAGGTGCTTGCAGGAAGAATGCCGAGCGCTTACAATGAAGTTGTCGTAATGGTAAACAAGGACAACGAGATATCCGACTACAGCCTTTACTGTATGGGGCTTATGGACAGCGAAGAGCTTATCAATGCAGTAAAAAGCGCTATGAGCAACAATAACGAAAAGGTCGAATTCACAAGCAAATTACAGACCTACACATACGATGAGCTTCTCGGACTTGAATTCAGACTTGTGACAAACCCCGAATTCTACGAAAAGGAAAACGGTATATGGACAGACAAGAGCGATGACAAGATTTATATGACAAAGGTTGTCGAGGATGCCGAGCCTATAAAGGTTGTCGGTATTATAAAGCCCGAAGAGAACAGCATTATGTCGTCAAGCTCTTCCTCAGCTATCGGTTATACTCACGCTCTTACCGAGTATCTCGTAAACAAGGTAAATGACAGCGAGATAGTAAAGGCACAGAAAGACTCTCCCGACACCGATATTTTCACCGGCAAGGAATTTGCAAAGGACGAGGATAAAAAGGCTGTCACAATGGATGATATAAAGGCATATATCGCAACACTGCCCGAGGAACAACAGGCAGAAATTATGGCACAGCTTCAGCAGGCACAGCAGATGGGAATGACCGAACAGCAGATAGTCGATGCATTCTCGCAGCAGATGAACACAGAGTCCGACGCAACCTACGATGGAAATATGACGCTCCTCGGTGCGGCTTCGCTTGATGAGCCCAGTCGTATAAATATCTATCCCAAGGATTTCGACTCAAAGGAAAAGATCGAGCAGATCATAAGTGACTACAACGACAAAGTAAAGGCTGACGGCAACGAAAACCTCAAGATAGAATATACCGATATAGTCGGACTGATGATGACCTCGGTATCTACTATTATCGATGCTATAAGCGTTATCCTTATTGCATTCGTAGCGATCTCACTTGTTGTATCGTCAATAATGATAGGTATTATCACCTATATTTCCGTTCTCGAAAGAACAAAGGAGATCGGTATACTGCGTGCTATGGGCGCAAGCAAGAGAGATATTTCCCGTGTGTTCAACGCAGAAACGCTTATTGTCGGCTTTGCCGCAGGCACAATCGGTATCGGAGTAACTCTGCTTCTGCTTATCCCCGCAAACGCTATAGTGTACAACCTCACAGGTATCTCAGGTATGTGCGTACTGCCGTGGCAGGGAGCAGTAATACTGGTAATTATCAGTATGCTCCTTACCCTTATCGCAGGACTTATCCCCTCACACTATGCAGCTAAGAAAGATCCTGTACTGGCACTCAGAAGTGAATAAATCGTTTTCAATGAAAATATCCCCTGTCGAATTAAACGCGACAGGGGATTTGCATATTTACAAGCACGTTTTATATCAATGTACGAAAAATTGTACAGATACATTTTAAACTGTAGACAAAGCTGATAATTTGTGATAATATTATAGGAAAGGGAGTGATAATACGAAAAAGAAAATAACCGCACTTGTGCTTGCTCTGATTATGTTGTCGGGCTGCTCTGCAAAAGAGGTAAATTCATCACCTGAAAGCAGAGCAGAGAATATAACGGGTACAGCTGTAACAGAATCGTCCCCGGGTGACGACAGCTCTTCAGACAGCGAAGAGCCGACCGTATCCGATAAAACGACAGCGGCAGAAAGCACAGAACAGACTGTGTCGGATAAAACAACCGTGTCGGAAAGTAATGAGCCGTCATCGGCAGAAGAAACCGAAAGCGAAAGTTCGGGTAGCAGCACGACAGGCAATGAGCTTAAGGTGCATTTTCTTGATGTCGGACAGGGTGACAGCATATTTATAGAACTGCCCGATAACAAAACTATGCTTATTGACGCATCGGAAAAAGAGTATGCGGACAGGATAACTACATACATATATTCCTGCGGATATAATTCGCTTGATTATGTTGTGGCAACGCATCCGCACAGCGACCATATAGGCGGTATGGCGGACGTTATAGGTTCGTTCAGCATCGGAAATGTTATATTAAGTCCCGCAACGCACACTACCAAGACATATACTAATATGCTGACCGCGATTGACAACAGCGGTGCAAAGGTAACGCTTGGTACTGCAGGTACGGAGCTTTTCTCCGACGGTGATTTGTCGGCTGTGGTGATCGCACCTGTAACGGAGGACTACAGCGACCTTAACAATTCATCCGTTATGATAATGCTGACTTATGGTGACAGGAAATTTCTGTTTACCGGGGACGCTGAGGAAGAGGAAGAACGCACAGTTACAGCCGATATAGATTGCGATGTGCTTAAGGTCGGACACCATGGAAGCAGTACGTCTACCGGCAGTGCATTTCTCACAGCGGCAAGTCCGGAATATGCAGTGATATCCTGTGGCGCGGGTAATTCATACGGACATCCTCATACCGAAACGATCGACAAGCTGAAAAAGGCAGGCGTAAATATCTACCGTACCGATTTGCAGGGCGATATTGTAATGACGTGTGACGGCAAGAATATTACGGTGAATGTATCACCTACTACAGCAGACGGTGCACAGTCAGGTGAGAGCAAGCCCGAAACAACTACGGTAGGCACAACACCTGCGCCCGCAACACAAGCGCCTGCGGCGGCTGAATCTGTAAGTTATTCTTATGTGCTGAATACAAACACTATGAAGATACACCGTGCAAGCTGTTCATCGGTTAAGCAGATGAGCGAAGAAAACACGGACTACACGAATGATTATGATGCGGCGATAGCGGCAGGATATGTTCCATGTAAGAGGTGCAAGCCGTGAGTAGGTATGCAAGATATCTTTGGGCAGACCCGAATATGAGAAAACTCAGCGGTGAGATAAAGAGAGAATAAAAGCAAAGGGCTGTAATGAAATTTAACTTTCATTACAGCCCTTATCGATGTTTTAGCGGTCTGAATAAATTATGCAGACAAAATTACACAAAAAAAGAACCGCATTTTATACGGTTCTTAACTGGCTGGGGTGGAAGGATTTGAACCCTCGAAATGGCGGAGTCAGAGTCCGATGCCTTACCACTTGGCGACACCCCAATATTCGGTTTTGTTGCTACTGTCGTGATAACGTAGATTATTATATCACAACAAAACCTTGATGTCAAGCACTTTTTTAAAAAAATCTCACTTTTTTCTGAAAAACAAAAGCTGTTTTAAATACAAATTGTATAAAGCTACCAGATTATAACAATAAGGCTTAAGTTGTCAGCTTTTTTGTTCCTGTCCTTTGTTGACTATGAAAATTCCGAGGCTGATAAGCACAAGTGCGATAAGTGCTTCCGGGCGGAATGCCTGCTGAGCTTCGCCGAGCAGAAGTGCCGAGAGCAGAACTCCGCACACCGGGTTCATAAAGCCGAACACCGCAATTTTAGATACCGGGTTATATTTCAGCAGGGTACTCCATATCGAATATGCGCAGGCTGAGATGAATGCAAGATAAATGAGCATAAGCACAGCGGGTGCCGGACTGCCGGAAATGCTCAGACTTCCGCCGGCGATCAGACCTATAGCGGTCATTACCGCACCACCGAACAGAAACTGCCAGCCGCTGAGCATCATGGTGTCGGTATCGACCGAAAAACGCTTTATAAGCACCGAGGACAGGGCATAGGCGACTGTCGATATAAGGATAAACCCGTCACCTGTAAGATTGAAGCCGCTGAGCAGCGAGCTGTCGAGATTGATAACGATAATACCCGCCGTGCCGAGCACACAGCCTGCTATCTTAAGCCATGTCAGCTTCTCCAAGCGGAATATAAGTGATGAAATCAGAATGCAGACAAACACGCTCATGCCCTCGATAACGGAGGACTTTACGCCGCTTGTATTGGCAAGTCCTATGTAGAAAAACAGATATTGCAGAATTGTCTGGAACAGGCTCAGGGAGATAACCTTCGGTACTTCGCGAAGCTTCGGTATCATCGGTTTTTTATGCATAATACTGCCGATTATGATAACCATAATTCCGGCTATGAAAAACCTTACTCCGGCGAAAAGTATCAGTGACGCGGGATTTTCCGTGTTTACCGAGAACAGTCCGTAGCCTATCTTAACACAGGGGAATGCACTGCCCCAGAGCGCAGAGCAGAGCATGGCGAGCAACGCCGCGATATATGTCTTTTTAAGGGTATCCGCTTTCATAAAAACCTCGTTTAACAAAAAAATCAAGCGGCACTGTCTTAAACGGACAGCACCGCTATATATTCTATCACCCGACAGCGCCGCGGTCAATACTATTTATGCGGATACTTGCTATTTACTCAGCCGCATGGCTATTACGGAAATATCGTCGCTTTTTTCTTCTCCCGCATAGAACCTTGCAGTAGCGGCAACCTCTTTGGAAAACTCCTTTAAGTCGGGCTCTTTGTCCATTTCGCGGTAAAGCCATTTTTCATTAAGCTCCGCGCCGTCACTTGTCATTACTATCATATCGCGACTGCCTATCGTGAAAGTCCTGCGGTCGTAGCTAGGCTCGTCCTTTACGCCGACAGGAAGCCCCTTACAGCCAAGGCGCATACAGCGGCTTCCGCACTTGATGTAGGTGTTGGCACTGCCCGCCTTATACAGATCGGTCTTACCGCTGTAGAGGTCAACGGCGCATATTTCCAGCGTGGCGAAGCTCTCATCGGAGGACTTGCACATAAGGGAGGTGTTTATGACGTTTATCGCCGCGTCAATGCCTACTCCCGCCTGCAAAAGCCGAATCAGCATACCGCAGGCAAAGGACGAATCAACACGCGCTCTGCTTCCGCTTCCCATACCGTCTGACAAGACTACATAGGCTATGCCGCTTTTGTCGATGAAGCTCTCGTAATAATCCCCGCAGGCAGTGCCCTCCGTCTTGCTGAGCTGACATATCTCTATATCAAGCGTGTAGGTGGTCTGCGAGAAGACGCTGAGCTTACAGCCGCCGCCCACGCGGCTTATCGTCGGCAGGTCGAAACGGCGGCGGAAAGCAAGCGTCAGCGCCTCGCAGATGTCCTGCTTTGAAGCAAAGAAGCCTGTATCGGAATAGGCTTCTACCGACATTCTGCCTTGCTCACCGAGCTGAACGCTCACCGCTTCGGCATCCTCACAGCCGAGCTTGTACAGGACATTGACGGCGGTTTCGTTGTATTCGGGCTCAATTTCGCCGCTGTTTTCAATTTCGTCCGATAGCTGGGATAGAATTTGCTCTGTTGCCGATAACTGAGCGGTAAGGACGGAACGCATACGTGCTATTCTTCTGCGCTCGGCTTCATTATTTGACAGCGTGGTGTAAAGCTTATTGATCTTACTGCATAGCTGTTCCTTGTGGGGGCAACGCTCCGACAAGGGGGCGGAAAACAGCTCCGGGGTGGGCTCTTCGCCGCTTTTAACGGCATTTGTAAGCTTGGCAAACTGCTTTATGCTGTCGCCGTATTCCTTTCCCCAGCACTGCATATTATATCTGCACTTTCTGCAAATTTCATCACACGCGGTATTATACACCCAGCTTATATCACGCGAGGGAACATTGTCGAGCTTTTCGGCGGTAAGTCCGACCGTCCGCCGCACCTCCGCGATAGCTCCCTCGGCAAATTTAAGGCGTTTTGCGAACAGCCTGCGGATACTGTTTTCGGCGGCTGACAGCTTTACCATATCGGTCTGTTCGGCAGTGAGCTTCGCGGGGAGGAGCATAAATACTGCCGAGGACATAAAAATATCTGCCGCCACGGCAAGCTTTGTGTTATCCATTGTAAAAAAGGCGGTGCATATTGTCGCGGTGAGCACGAACGCTCCCGCCGCGCTTATTTTCTTCCCGCCCGAAAACATACCTGCGAGAGCCGCCGCAGGTGCAAGAGCCGCCGCGAGGAATGCGTTTGCGTCAGTACCTACCGCTGTACCAAGAGCACCGGCGGCGGCACACACCGCGCCCGCTCCGCTCCCGTACTTCATGGCGGCGCAGAGAGCCAGTCCCGACGCAAAGATAATGCCAAAATTGAATATGCCTATGCTGTAGTGGGAGAGAATGCCCGACACTATGGCACAGCCGCCTATTACACAGATGAAGCTGAGAGGATCGCTCCTGACAGTCACCTTGACAAGTTCGCGCTTTGACGACAGACGTATAAGCCTTAGTGCCACGACTGCGCCGCCGCCCGCCATAGCCGACAGGATAATGCAGTTCATTATATCGCTGACTGAGGACGAGGTGAGAAAGTTAGCGGCAAAGACCGAGCCTGCCGCAGTTATAGCCGATACCGCATCGGAAGCGGCGGTTTTTCGGCGGGAAACGATAAGACGTATAGCGACTACCGACAGCAGAGCCGAGGTGACGGTCACGCCGTCCGAATAATTGCCGCCGAGAATATAGCCTGCGACACTGCCGACAAAAGCGCTTATGCAATCGATGCCGCTCATCGCCGCCGCAAATGATGCCGCAAAGGGTGACGGCTTACCGAGCACCGTACTCATTGAAATGACTGCCGCGATAAGCATTACCGCACCGCACCTTATGACCGAATGCTCACGGATATGTACGCTGTTTTTTGTTACTGCCCTTGACATTGTAAACTTCCTTTCGCAAATGCAGATATTCCCGATGAAAAACGAAAAAAGCGGGAATATCGATATGTTATTATTTTACAATTGAGAAGCGGCGCTTTTTGTCGCAGTAAGTAACGGCGAAATGCAAAGGAAAGCGGGAAATGTCGGGCAAAGTATTATATCGGGGCAGGCGAGGTTTTTCGCAGGAAATTGATAATATGTGACGGTTTTTATGTGGCGGTATCAATAGCGCGAACGCTATAGCGGCATTACATTTTTGCAAATACTTGACAAGGGGTGTTTGCGGTGATATACTTATGATAGTATACAGTTAATACTGATGAAATGTAAAGGTGAGAGATATGTGTAAGACGGTAAATGCCAATTTATGCAAAAGGGGGGGGACTGAGTAACAGCACCTCTGTAAGTAATGCACAAAACTCTTGCGTAAAACTCAATATGGTAATAAAGGCATAGTACACGAGGGGTGGGGTATGCCTTTTTATGTATAATTTTAAGAAAGAGGTATGTATTTATGAAAGTGAAGAAGTTGCTGCTGGGGCTGGTGACCTTTGCGGCGATGGCTGTGCTGTGCGCGGTGTGCGCGGGAGCGGAAACGTATGGGGATTTCCAGTATAGCGTGCTGAGCGACGGTGCGGTGGAGATTACTGATTATAACGACAGTGCGGAAAAGGTTGATATTCCTGCTGAAATTGATGGGAAGAGTGTGACAAGTATAGGCAATAGAGCTTTCAACGGTTGTACAAGCCTTACAAGCATAACGATACCTAATAGTGTGACAGAGATAGGAAGCGGCGCTTTCTCCAGTTGCACGAGCCTTACAAGTATAAAAATACCTGACAGCGTAATGCAAATAGGTGACTATGTTTTTGTGGGGTGTACAAATCTTATTGAAATAGAAGTAGAAACAGATAATAAATTCTATTCTTCTGATAAAGGTGTTCTTTTTAATAAAAACAAAACTGAAATAATTTGTTATCCCGCAGGAATAAAAGATACTATATATCTCATACCAAGTAGCGTGACGAGCATTGGCAAAAGAGCTTTCCAAAACTGCTCAAACCTAATAAATATTAAAATACCAGATAGGGTGTCATATATAGGTTCAATTGCTTTTGCCGATTGCACAAGCCTAACAAGTATAACGATACCGAACAGTGTAACAAGTTTAGGCAATAGTGCTTTCAGAGGTTGTGCAAGTCTTACAAGTATAACGATACCGGACAGCGTGACGAGCATAAGTGGTGGTGCTTTCGGTAATTGCACAAGTCTTACAAGCATAACGATACCGGACAGTGTAACGAGTATAGGTGGAAATGCATTTAGTAATACCGCATTACTAAAAAATCAAACAACATCCGAAAAATACGTAGGCAAATGGGTTATAGATTGCGATGATGATGCAAAAAGTGTCACAATAAAAAATGGCATAGTAGGTATAGCCGATTTTGCTTTTTATGATTGCCCAAGCCTAACAAGTGTAACAATTCCGAACAGTGTGACAAGTATGGGTGAGCAAGCTTTCGGAGAATGCGTTAGTCTTTTAGGTATAACTATACCTAATGGCGTGACAAGTATAGATGAATACACTTTCTATAATTGCACAAGCCTTACAAGCGTAACAATACCGAACAGAGTGACAAGTATAGGCAATCACGCTTTCAAAGAATGCGCTAGTCTTGCAAGTATAACGATACCGGGCAGTATAACTGAAATAGGTTATGAAGCTTTTATGGGTTGCACTTCGTTAAAATCAGTTACAATACCTGCAAGTGTTTTATCAATAGATAGTGAAGCGTTCGGATATATTGATCGTGATGAAAAAATTGACGATTTTAAAATAGACTATGTAAAATACACCGAGGGTCATCGCTATGCCGCCAGAAACGGATTTACAGAAGAAGTATATTTTGCAACATCGGAACTTGATGACGGCTCATTACGCATAACCGGTTATATAGATAACTTATCTTCAGTGTCGCTTATAATACCGTCAGAAATAAACGGCAAAAAGGTTACCGGAATAGGCGGACAGGCTTTCGAAGGCTGCACCGGTCTTGCAAATATAACGATACCCGACAGTGTGACGGAGATAGGTTTGGAGGCTTTCAGCGGTTGCACAAGCCTTACAAATATAACGATACCGGACAGTGTGACGGAGATAGGCAGTAGTGCTTTCAGCGGTTGCTCAAGCCTTACAGCAATAGATGTAGAAGTTGGGAATAACAATTATACATCTGTGAATGGGGTTTTATTTAACAAGGGTAAAACTGAGTTGATATGTTATCCTGCCGGAAAAACAGATAAGAGTTATAATATACCGAACAGTGTGACGATTATAGGCTATAGTGCTTTCATCGATTGCACAAGCATTACAAGCATAACGATACCAGACAGTGTGACGAGTATAGACAGTAGCGCTTTCGGTGGCTGCTCAAGCCTTAAAAGTATAACGATACCGAACAGTGTGACGAGTATAGGCTATTATGCTTTCTATGGCTGCACAAGTCTTACAAGTGTAACAATACCAAAAAGTGTGACAGGTATAGACGATTGGGCTTTCGGTTACTATTATGATAACGACTACAAGAAGATCAACAACTTTAAAATCTACTGCTACAGCGGTACGGCGGGAGAGCAGTACGCAAAGGGTAACGGCTTTGACTATGTGCTTCTTGACAAGTTGCCTACGCTTGCAAAGATTACAGGTGTTAAACTTGGCGGCAGAGCCGCTGATGCACTGCGCGTGAACTGGAATAAGGACGCAAACGCAAGCGGTTACATTGTTGAGATGTATCAGGGCAACAAGTGGGCACGCGTTGCAAAGATCACAAATAACAGCACAACCACTTTCAGAAAAGCAGGTCTTAAGGCAGGAACTGCTTACAAGTTCAGAGTTAAGGCTTATAAGATGAGCGGTAAGACTGCGGTTTACAGCGCGTATAGCACAGAGTTAGCGGCTAGGACAAATCCGTCTGTTATGACAGGCGCAAAGCTCGGCGGCAGAGCCGCTGACGCACTCCGTGTAAACTGGAGTAAAAATGCTTCTGCTGACGGATATATTGTTGAGATGTATCAGGGCAATAAGTGGGTACGCGTTGGTAAAATAACAAATAACAGCACCACAACGTTCAGAAAAGCAGGACTTAATGCTTCAAGCGTTTACAAGTTCAGAGTAAGAGCTTACAAGATGAGCGGTAAGACCGCGCTTTATGGTAACTACAGCGCTACAGTTACGGCTAGGACAAATCCGTCAATAGTAAAGGGAGTTAAGATCGGCGGTAAGGCTAAGGACGCGCTCAGAGTAAACTGGACTAAAAACACCTCCGCACAGGGTTATATTGTAGAAATGTACAAGGGCGGTAAGTGGGTACGCGTTGCTAAGATCACAAACGGCAACACGACTACATTCAGAAAGGCAGGACTTGCTAAGAATACTGCTTATAAGTTCAGGGTTCGCGCATATCATATGAGCGGAAAGACGGCGCTTTACGGTAATTACGGAAGTGTCAGCGGGAAGACTGCGGCAAAATAACAGTGCTTAGGAAAAGTTAATAGTTTAATCGGGCATTGGCGTGAAAGCTGATGCCTGATTTTTTTGGTGGGATAGTGCGGAGTTGGCGGTGTTTGTGGAGGTGGAGATAATCGGGGCGGCGGGAGGGGCAAGCAATGCAAGGATGCATTAAGCGTGTGTGCACAGAGTTTTGCAAGGACGCAAAACAATACAAGCACACACAGACCCTCACCCTACGGGAATTGGGCAGTGTACGGTGCTTTTGCGGTTATGGAAGTGTCAGCGGAAAAACCGCGGCAAAATAACGCTCTGATTAAAAGCAAAAATCAATAATTACGACCGGGCGGCGATGTGAAAATCGCTGCCCGGTTTTATGTTACAGGCAATATTAACTGCGTTTGGCACATAAAGGCACACTGTGTCATAAATTGAAACGGGTACCCGGAAAAACTTATTTCAAGGATGATAAACAATGGCAACATTCACAAACGTTGCTACCCTTTCGTATAACGGCACGGTAGTAAATTCAAACGTAACCACAGGTGAGATACAGCAGATGCTGTCCGCGACAAAATACGCCCTTTCCGAAACCTACAGCCCCGACAGCGATATAACCTATATCGTAAACATTGTCAACAACGGCAGTACGGCTTTCACAAACCTTACGCTGACCGATAACCTCGGAGCGTATGCCTATGAAACGAACACCGTGTATCCGCTGAGCTACACGGGCGATATCCGTTATTTTATAAACGGAGTTCTCCAGACTGCGCCAACAGTAACCGCAGGACCTCCGCTTGTGATAACAGGCATAAACGTCCCTGCAAATTCGGAGGCGCAGATCGTCTATAAGGCGAGAACCACGGCGTATGCCCCGCTTGATGTTGAAACAGCTATTACCAATAACATCGCTGTAACCGGCGGCGGAATTGCAGAGCCTGTCACAGCAACGGAAACAGTCAATGCGGTTGTCGGTGCAATCCTTAATATCGAAAAGGCACTCAACCCGACCGTAGTCAGCGAAAACGGTCAGATAACTTACACGTTTACAATCACCAACAAGGGCAACACGGCGATCACACAAGCCGATAATGTTGTGTTGCGTGATGTGTTCAACCCCATTCTCAAAGGCATTACGGTAAGCTATAACGGCGCGGCGCTTGATGATACCAAGTACACCTATGATGAAACAACAGGCGTGTTTGAAACGGTTCAGGGCGCTATAACAGTGCCTGCGGCAACATTCACGACCAATACCGACGGCACAATAGCAGTAACTCCCGGTAAAACGACAGTTACGGTTACAGGCACACTCGGTTAAGTTGTTATAAGCAAATAGTCGGCTGAGCGGTACGGCATTGTGCTGTGCCGCTTTTGCGTACATAAAAGTTGATTTGTTTGTTGACAAGGGATATTTGAATATGGTAAAATATAAATATAGATTGGAGGCTGATATCACATACATATAAAATTTTAGCAAAAACGCAGTTACATTTACGCAACAAAAAAAGCTAATAACATTTCGATGCTTTATACATCGAATGGCAAATCAAACACATTGGCGAAAGCAAAACAAACGCAGTAAAAACATACGGGAAAGGATATTTTATGCCAAGATTTCAGAAAATAATTATCACTATTTGTCTATTCATTATTGTAGTACTTACGGTCGTTATCGCGCTAATGCTGAACACTACCACGCAGGCGCTTAAAATCAGCGGTACTTTTGCAGATATCAGCAGAACTCTAAGTGACACAGTAAGCTTTGATGTACTCGAACATACTGAGATAAACATAGATGCGGTTATTACAAAAAACATAATTACTGTCACGGGTGCGGAGGGCACTGTAAAGGTAGGTGACACTGAGTATAAGATCACTTCTGCAAGCTCCGATCCATCGGGAATGACGCTTAATTCAAGAAGCGAAGAAGGCGTACTTGACCTTATTGTCAGAACTGCAACAGGTACGAACAGCGCGGTTGTAAGCGTAATTCCGTTGAATAGTTCAGAAAAAGAGGGCACATGGGCAGGTCCTGCCACCGATGATGACAGCTTCGACAGAGTTATCAAGGAACAGAATATTATACGCTTTACATCAACGCTTGTGCAGGAAGTAAATATTTCCGGTACATTTGCAGATATCTATGGCGATCATGTGAAGCCCGAGGAGCAGTTTGATAGTCTTGAACATATGAAAGTAGCAATAAAGGCATCCATTAAAAAGAATGCTCATGGCGTAGAATATGTTGAAGGTTCAATAACAATCGGAGATGAAACAAATCCTTTGCAGGATTTCTCACGGTCAGATGATGGAACAAATACTCTGTATCTGTACTATGTAGAACATATCCCTGCAAAAATTAAAGCTATAATAAAAATTGATGAGAGTGGCAACATTGCAACAATACAAACTTTTGAAGGTTGCTACGGTGAAGACATATTATCTCCGACTGAACCGGGACACAAGCACAGATGGCTTGTAGGACCGGCAAAGGATTCAGACGAGTTCAAGCGTGTGATGATAAATATGCATTATGCCGCCGATGAAAGTTCTGATAGCAGCAGTGAAGAGAATAGTAGCTCGGATAGCAACTGATACAGCATCGGATCATAACAATAACAGTATAAGAATAAGCCGCGGGCGAAAGTCCGCGGCTCAGTCTGTCAAAAAACCTTTTGAAACATTGAAATGGGGTGTCGCTTATTGCTTGCTCTGTTGACTTTGTATCATTGTGCTGTGCCGCTTTTTGCGCATATGTTTTCAAAGTAAGTTCCGCTCAAATTTCCACTGTGGAACTTACTTTGGAAATTTACGGTGCAAAAAAATTCGAAAAATTTTTCAAAAAAGTGTTGACAAATGTAAAACGCTGTGATATAATATAAAAGTCGCTGAGACAGAGCGACAGAAACGGAAGATATGGCGGTATAGCTCAGTTGGCTAGAGCACTTGGTTCATACCCAGGGTGTCGTTGGTTCAAATCCGACTGCCGCTACCATTTCCACGGCCCGTTGGTCAAGCGGTTAAGACATCGCCCTTTCACGGCGGAATCATGGGTTCGATTCCCGTACGGGTCACCAATTATGTATCTCGCAAATGCCTATTATGGCGTTTGCGAGATTTTTCTTTTATCACGAAAATGTGCTATGTCCGCTACTTGTCCGCTATTGCGTTTTTGTAGCGGACATTCTTGTTTTATCTTGTGCTATCCTGCGGAAGAAAACCGAACGCACCGTCAATTGCTGTTTTTGGCGTAAAAATAACCGCCCTGTTTTCAGAGCGGTTACATATTTAATTCTATGCTTCGGTATTGCTGTTTTCGCCGTTGTCGGAATTTTCTGTAGCATACTCATCCGACAGGTTATCTTCGATCCACTTTGCCATCATAAGCGGTGAAAGAATGATATCCATTGTCTTCTGTTCGCCGTCGCTGACGCTTTCCATTGTGACGATCTCACCTTTTTCGCGTCCTTCGCTGCCGATGATATCGTATGTCAGCTGGCAACGGTACTTGATAGTACAGAGGAGGAACTCGGGCGGGATAACCTCGCAGGTGGAGATTTCATCAAGCCATATAAACGGGCTCATACCGCCTATGCTGATATCTTCTATAATCCAACCGCTTGCGGCAAATGAGTCGTTTGCGCACATATAGAGAGAGAACTTGAATTTTTCTTCTCTGTCGTCCTTGAACAGCCCGACTTCAAAGCTCTTTATAACATAGTTGTTGATGATACTGGACTCAAACCCGCAGCATGAGCAAGTTCCGCCGTAGCCGAACATTGTACCATTGATATCCTTTGCAAAGTAATTGCGGTAAACGCGGAGATTTGAAAGGCTGCGCAGTGCCTTGTACTTTGTACGCAGGAATGTAAGCTCGTCTGCTGTGATAGACGGCAGGGGCTTGTAGTAGTACGGAATCTGGTCGAGAAGTACCTGGTTAGGCTCTTCCGTGCTTGAATAGAACTGGCTGAGAACATTGTTGTTTTCACCTATCAGCAGATATTCAACGTACTTTGCAAATTCCGGTTTTGTACAGTCGTCACGCAGTACAACATACTTTGTGATGCTGTTGCGCTCCTCCTCTGTTATCGGGTCGTTTATGTCGATAATGCGGATGATCTTGTCTTTTTCGCCGAGGAGCGCTATGCGAGGGATCTTAAGATCGCATATGTATAGGTTCGGGATAATTGCCGATACCTTTTCATCGGTGAGGTTGTTTTCGCGCAGTAAGCTCATGAGCGATGATTTCTCAAATGAGTAGCCCGACTTCATAAACGGAAAGTCGAATACACGTCCGTTGAACATACCGCAGTTGATAAGAGCATATACATCGCCGATTATTTCAAGAAGATCGGCGTTTGTGATACTGCTCGGTATCATAAATTGTTTGCCGTAAGCAGCAAATCTGAATTTCTTATTGATATCAAGCTGGAGCGTGATGTCACTGCCTTGCTGTTTCATTTCGCGCAGGAAAGTCATTGTATCTTTACCCTGCGTGAAGCTGTTTATCAGCATATTTATGACTTCGTTATATATCTGATGATTTTCAAAGCTGTTCTTGTGTGAAACTATGCAGTCATAAGCACGTTTGAGGTTATGCACCGTCATTCGTGCAACGTCAAAGTTGTGGGTGATGTCACGGTAGTGAACGTTGAACTGGAAGTATCTCATTCCGATCTTGTAGTCCTGACCGTACATTGTGTCAAACAGTCCAAGTGCGCCGATAAGCGCTTCTTCATCGGCAACAGCATCGTTTATAACGTACTTGCCGAGCTTCAGGCTTACTATGCTCCTGAAGCCGAAACTTAGGTCAAAGTCCTTGATAGCGGGGTTCTTCTCGCTGTCGAGAACATAGGTATTGCCGTCAAAGTTGAAGTTGTAGCAAAATTCTCTGCCCTCTTCCTCGGTTTCTTCATCTATCCAGTTATAGCACGCCATTATGATGTTTTCGGGCATATCCGCAACATCTTTGCGCATTTTAACAAGTTCGTCCTCAATATATTCGGTGAATGCCGCACCGCTTTCGTGTTCCTGCTTTGAAACGTGATCGGTCACAGAGAAGAAGCCGAGCTGTTTTACCTCGGAGTAGGGCATAGCTTCAGTCTTGCCGGGGAGCAGGAGCGAAATGCTGTTGTGGAATACACTGCGCAGATCGCCTACCATTACACTGGTCGTCAGATAGTTGCTGAAAAATTCAAACACATAGTGCTTGGGGCGCATATAGTACTTCTCGGAATTTGTCCTTTGTAAAAGTTCAAGAACAAAGTAGCGGGAGTACTTGTCTATCATAAATTTGAGATCTCTGTTTATCGCTTCGGAAACCTCTTCCTCACATTCATGGCGTATGCCTGTTCTGTGAGTGGTGATATATGAGTTAGGTACGCTTATGAAGAATGCCGACAGCTTTTCCTTGATAAAATCCTCGCCTGTGGATTTGATAAGACCGGTCAGCTCATAGGTAGAGAAGTAGTTGTACTTATCAAGGAGCACTTTGACAAGCGTATCACGTCTGGCGGCTGACACGGCAAACGGAATGAGGTATACAAAGCCCTCGTTTTCGTGCCAGATGAACTCGATAACGCTCTTGCCGTTCTGAAGGAAACGCACGGTCGGGTCATTATCGGGGGTCTTCTGGTAACGGATAACCTTATATACGGCAAGGGGCTTGCCCATATCCATTACTGCTATATTGAAGGTACGGTTGGGGTTTTCAGCCTCACCGAATCTTCCGAGTTGTTTTTTTCTGATAAATGCAAAGCAGAACTCAACGAGGTTTATATATTCGCCCTTGTGGATAGTAAGATTAACAAGGTTTTCTTTTATTCTTGCCTGTTCTTCTTCCGATACCTTGAAGATGATCTCTGTACCTTTGAATACCGGAGCGGTCAGATTAAGCTCTCTTATCTTAAGAATGCCGGCATCGTTTACGATCCTGAAATTGAAGTTATTTGAACGCAGTTTCAGCCATTCGACATTCATAAATACGCTCTTTGAACCTACGCCGAAACGCCCCTCACGGGACTTATCGCCGTCACTTCTGCCGATACTCAGATAGTAGAGTATCTGTTCAAGCGTGAAACCGTCTTCGTTATATGTAAGCCTTACTTCGCCGTCCTGCTCAAAGTTGAACAGTACCTTGATATCCGGGTCTGAATAGTAACAGCCGAATGTGTTTTGTAAAAGCTCTCTGATTATCGATTCTTTCGGATAGTCGCTTACCGACAGAGAAGCGTTGTACGGAGTACGTCCTCCGAATACCGAGTTGAAATAGTCTTTGAACGGAGTGCTGTCGGCTTCACCTGTGTAAAGCAGGTTCTGCATCTTCATCAGCGACTGTTCCATTACCTCGCTGTTTTCGTTGGCGTGCGCCTGATAAAAGTCGCCTAAAAGTCCCGCGATTTCTTCGTTACGAAAAGCCTCCACCTTACATCACTCCCTCGTTGTATTTTTTCATAAATTGTCTGAAAGTTTCCTGTATCATAAAGTTGTCGGTGAGAAACCGCCACGAATTAAGCAATACAGGCATCTTTACCGTGTCGGGAAGCTCATTTACGCATAAACGCAGCTCTGCATTTTTGTTGTCGGTAATGAAATTTTCAAACATCTTTTGTGCGGCACGAATGCCTGATGAAATGTCATCTGTGGTGCACCGCTCCTTATATGCCCGGAACTGTTCGCTGTAAAGGCTCTCTTCAAGCTCTGCACCGCCGAGTGCAACGATGTGCTGCTGTTCGTCAAGATAGAGCAGAGAACCGCTAAAGCGCTCAAGCGCTTCCTTTATCATGGGCTTCAGCACCTTTTCATCGGTGGTAGTGTTTTCCTTTATCCTGTTTTCGATGCCGAACGCACGGTATATCTTGTCAAGCTTCAGCTTTGTATATTCGTGAGTTTTGACTGCCGTGGAGATATCTATTGACGGTGAGATATTATAATCGGCTTTGAACTGGGTAATCACATCATGACAGTTTGAAACTTCACCTGTGTATGAGCATACATACTGCAGATCCCTTATCCCGTTTGTTATCAGCTGTGCGGCATTCGGAATGTCAAACAGCACATTTCTGCCGGGAAGTCCTGCGACTATGCTCTTGTATATTTTGCCGAAAAGCACCTTTGACAGCATTCTTGAATCAAGCAGATTGTTCTTGTCGGAGAATATGATAAATTCTCTTGACTGTTCGTTCTTTCCGCCGTGCCGCGCGGCACGCTGTTCAAATATAACGGGGCTGTCGGGAAGCTCATAGTTGAATATGTGAGTGAAGTTTTTTACCTGTGGATTTATAGAACCTATCTTGTCAACGGTAAGAACAATTCTTGCGTTGTCGCGGGTTTCATTTGTGAAGTTGTCGTATCTTGTGTTGAAGATGTCGCCTCTGTCGATCTTTAACAGTCCGTTGATATTCGGATAAAGAGCAGAAATAACTTTTTTCAGGTACAGTATAGTCGAACCTGTCACGCAGTAAACAACAGCACGGTTCTCCGAGCCTTTGAGCACATCGTCAAGCTTTGTCAGGAAACAGTCAAGCTTCTTGTCGACATCGCGTAACTCCTGAACATCGGCTACGTTATATGACGGCTTGGTATAGGTCTTTTTTGCTTCAAGACCGTATTCTTCAAAAATGTTGCCGCCCTGTGCGTAAAGCGGGAGTCCTGTTTTAATATCAATGAGTCTTCGTGAATTTGAAATGAAATCCTGCGAGAACTCATATTCAAGCATTGTGACGTTTCTTGACACTTCGCCGTTATATACAGACTTGTCAAAATAGCGCATTACGGGGGTATCGGGATCAAAGCAGATAGTCTTTTTGTCAAAGCTTATGCTGTCTACTGCCGCCGCTTTGCTTTCATCGGCAAGCAGGCTCTTTACAAGACCTCTTATTTCATCATAGCTCTGCATATAGCCGCAGGGGATAGGGCTGAGTATTACAAGCTTTTCTGTCTTTGCGCGCAAATGCTCTGTATACAGGTCGCATTTAATTCCTGAGGTGCTGAGACCTGCGTCGATTATGACAAGATCCCAGGTAAGACCCGCATCTGCAAACCTCTGCATAAGAGAATTATCGGATGCAAGCGCTTCTTCTGCGATTATATATGTATTCGGCATATTCTCGTTGAAGTAGGTGATAGCTTTTGATGAACCGGATATCATCTTGAAATCAACGCCGTTTGATGTTACTACCGAGCGATACCAGCTATGCATAAGATGCCTGGGGCATATCAGCAGGATATTGGGAGTCTGCTTTTCAAGCACGGTATCGAGTATGCTTATCTGAGCCTTTGTCGATTTGTCTGCGCCGTATTCGTCGAGAACAAGGCAAAAGCCGAATTTATTTAACTTTTCGTGAAAAGAACAGCTGATCGCACTTATATCTTTGCCATAGTACGATATCCATTTTATCTCTTCGGTATTCACTGGATCACCCTCCGCTCTGCCCGCATACACAAACCGGGCTGAATAATATAACTATTATAATACATTTGAGCATTTTTTACAACCGATATTTCGCATTTTATAGAATTTCAATAAAAATTTGCACACGAATTTAGCAAAAAGCTACAAATGCCTGATCGGTTTACTCTATATGATTATAAGAAAAAATTTACGGAAATGTCTTCACTTTGTTCGACTTTACTTGACAAAACACGATAAATATAGTATGATACTGGTATATGTCAAAAGGGAGTGGTGCGCTTGTATTTCGGTAGCGTCAGATTTTTCAAGCATCTGATACTGACTGTTACGGCTTTGCTCATAATTGTGCCTACGGTGCTTTGTATAATTTTTGCTGTAGACAATGCCAAAAAGTCGGAAGAGATAGACAGGCTCAATTCACGTCTGTCGGCACAGTCGGAAGATATATCGGCTTCGGCGACAGAAAGTTCCGATGACTCTAAAGGCGATAGCACTGCGGAGAATACAAATAAAGCGGAACCTTCTGTGACCGAAAGCAAGCCCGCTGAAACGACTACAGCGCAGACGACACCCGTTGCTTCATCACAGACAGAAACAACACCGGACACAACAAAAGAGCCGGCAAGTACACCTGAGAGCAGTGATGAAACATCAAACAGCAGTGCCGATGATAAGTTGTATACTGAACTTTACCCGGAGCTTTATGCGGATAAATATGACGGTGAATATGAAGACAGCAAAAACACCGTATATCTCACATTTGATGACGGCCCTTCGGTGCTGACAGAAAATCTGCTGTATTATTTACGGCAGGAAAACGTAAAGGCTACATTCTTTGTTGTTCCCGAGCGCACGGAGTATTGTTATTCGTTACTGAAAGAAATAAGTGATGCGGGGCATACGATAGGTATCCATTCCGCCTCCCATGATTACGAAAAGATATATGCTTCGGTAGACGCGTTTCTTGACGATTTCAAGGAAGCGTATGATATTGTTCTTGAAGCGACGGGAAAAGCACCTGATATATACAGATTTCCCGGTGGCAGTGTAAATGACTATAATGCGGCTACGCGCGATGATATAATTGCGGAAATGGACCGCAGAGGATTTACATATTTCGATTGGAACGTGGACAGCAACGACTGGCAAGGCTATGGTTGGACAACGCTTTACACAAATGTACTTGCAGACGCACAGGAGTTTTCGACACCCGTTATACTGTTTCACAACACAGGGGATCGAGATAATACCGTACTTGTGATAGAGGATATCATCAAGGCGCTGAAAGATAAAGGATATAAATTCGGCAGTCTTTCGCAGAAGACCGAACCGATCCAATTTCAATAAATAATTCTGATTTCAAGAAAGGGATAACAATGGGAATCAAGGATAATTTTTCACAGGCTATGAAGGAGCTTACAAATCCCAGATCGTCCGATAACCGCAAAGAGGTCAAGGATGTTGCGGCATATATGAATGATACTGCCGACACACAGCCGGGTGAACCTGCACAGAATGCGCAGCCTGCTCAGGATAACGTACAGCCCTCACAGGCGTTCGGATCAAGCACACAAGAGCAGAACGTTCAGAACACACAGCAGGGAACAGCAGCAGGCGGATTTGTGGGACAGGATTTTTCGCAGCGTATAGCGCGTGATATGAATGATCGATATAATCAGAATAACAGCTTTGCGCAGAATATGCAGAACGATCAGAATGCCGGAGCTGCTCAGAACATCGGGGATAATGCTCCCGGTCAGGGTATGCAGAGCAATCAGAATAACGGTTTTGCGCAGAATATGCAGAATGCACAGAGCGGCACATTTGCACAGGATAACGGCGGTTCGGGCTATGGCGGAACGCCTTTTGCAGGCAACGTGAGAGCAGACGGCACTCAGGAAATGACGGTTATCTCAAAGAACACGATGATCGACGGCAATGTACGCTCGTTCGCCGATATGAAGATAGACGGCAACATCAAGGGCAATGTTGAAACTACCAAGAATATCAACATAAACGGCAAGGTCGTAGGCGACCTCACCTGCGATAACATCAGTATGAAAAACTCTGCCGTGCAGGGCAACGTTCGTCTTAAGGGTCAGGCGATAATGGCAAATGACTCTATGCTGATAGGCGACCTTACATCTCAGGTAGCCCAGCTCAACGGCAAGATAAAGGGCAATATCGAGATCTCCGGCAAGATACAGCTTGACAGGGATTCTGTTATAATCGGTGATATCAAGGCAGGCTCTATCGCTATATCGGACGGCGCGGTCATAAACGGTTTTGTAACGACAACTTACCTTTCAAAGGACGAAAGTGCAAACATCTTCCCCGAAAGCATAGCACTCGGAGAATAAGCGTATCATTTAACATTCAGCCCTGCCATGCGGGGCTTTTGTTGACGTAGGAGAATTTTATGCCGGTTAATACAGAAAATAAGGTGTTGACACCTGAACAGACAGAAAGCAACAAGCAGGAGATACTCGATATCTTTGCAAAGCACGTTCACAGGGACGGCGTTGAAAAGCTGCTCGACTATCTTGTAAATAAGAGCGATTTCTTTACAGCACCCGCAAGCACACGCTTTCACGGCTCGTATGACGGCGGACTTGCACAGCATTCGCTGAATGTATATCACTGCTTCAAGGCGTACCTTGAGCGCGAGCGTGTGCGTGATATGTACAAGCTCACGGCAAGCGAGGAAACTATCGCGATATGCGCTCTGCTACACGATATTTGCAAGGTGGACGTTTACACAAGAGGCACGCGCAACGTCAAGAATGAGCAGACAGGGCAGTGGGAAAAAGTGCCTACATACTTCTTTGATGATAAGTTGCCTTACGGACACGGCGAAAAGTCCGTTTATATGATAACGGGCTTTATGCGGCTTACTCGCGAGGAGGCGTTCGCTATCCGCTATCATATGGGATTTTCGGGAGAAGAGAACGTAAACAACGTAGGAAAGGCATTCGAGATGTTCCCGCTTGCATTTGCGCTGAGCACGGCGGATATGGAAGCTTCGTATTTCCTTGATTGATATTTAAAAGGAGCTGTGACGGAATTTTCATGTTTCGTTACAGCTCCTTTTTCGACAGCGGCAAAGCGGTCGGCGGCGGTTCTCACTATGGTTGAATTTTTCTCAACAAATGAGTTATGGACAAATTCGCCTAAATCGAATATTATTTTAACAGGAGCTCCAAATGAATAATACGGAGGTAAACACTATGCTTAAACTTGGCGAAAACCTAAAGAAATTCCGATTACAGCGAGAGCTTACGCAGGAACAGCTTGCGGATATTCTCGGCGTTTCGGCACAGGCGGTAAGCCGTTGGGAGAATGGAACGACTTATCCCGATATAACACTGCTCCCGACTGTTGCAAGCTATTTTGAGATCACGCTTGACGAGCTTATGGGAATGGATAATTGGAGGAGCGAGGAACAGCTGAAAGGATTGATATCGCAGTTGGATGAGAACGGCTCAAAGGGCTTTATCTATGAGAACATTCTGCTTTTGCGTGATGCGGTAAAAACCTATCCTACAAATTACGAGCTTCAATTCAGGCTTGTCGACCAGCTTACATTCTGCGGGTATAAAAACGGTCGGGGATTATCCGAAGAAGAAACAATCAGCTTTAATCGAGAGGCTGCCGAAATCGGAAACCGCATTTTATCGCATTGCACAGACGGTGTAATTATCAACTGCACGACTAAGCAGCTCTGTTATATCTATTCAAGGCTCGGAGAAAAGGAAAAGGCGATAGAATATGCTAAGAAGCTTCCGAATATATGGTGTACCGATACGGTAGTTCTCGGGGATCTGTATGAGGGTGAACAGCAGAAAGCTCATCTTAAACGCGCAATCACATGGTATACGAATGTATTTTGGTGTGCGCTTATAAATCTTGCTGACCTCGGACACAAGGACGAAACGATGTCTGACGCAGAAAGAATAAAAATTCTGAAAAAGGCGCTCTCAATGTTTGAGCTTGTGTTTGAGAACGGTGATTATCTTAAGTACAGCTGTACGGTGTCGGCTACACATCGGTATATAGCGGATCTGGCTGTGTCGAAGGGTGATTACGAGCTTGCGTTATCAAGCTTTGAAAAAGCGGCTGAATTTGCGATAATGTCAGACACTCTCCCCGATAAGGCACATCACACATCTCTTCTTGTGAATGACCTTGAATACAGCCCGATCAATCTGGTCAAGAATTACGATTTCACTGACTGCAGGGAATTATACGATAAAATGCAGTCGGACAGATACGATGTAATCCGTGACGATAAGCGGTTTATAGCCGCGCTTGAGAAAATCGGCAGGTATTGTTAATTCGGAGTGCGGCAACTATCTATAAAATCCGCAAAGGCGCTTGAGGTGCTTGCACCGAGGACGGTGGGTATAAAAGCTTCACATTCCCACGGTTGATAATAACCTACGCATAAGCAAAGAACCCCGCGAAATGCGGGGTTCAAACTGTTTATAAAGTGTTCTGCTTACTTACCGAGTGCAATCTTACCCATAGCGTCAGCCTGCATAATAGCGTCATACAACTCAACGGGCTGTACATCACCTGCAAGGTTGTGGATAGTTTCGCCGGGGATACAAGCGTTCTCGGAAATAGTCTTAACCTGCTCAGGCGTAGTAACACCGATCTCTTCAAGTGTTACGGGCAGTCCTACCTCAAGGCAGAAGTCCTGTACTTCCTTAAATTCTTCCTTGGGTGCACCCTCAAGCACGAGCTGTACAAGTGTGCCGAGTGCAACGCAGCAGCCGTGGTCGGCGTGCTTTATTCCGAGAGAAGTTACGCCGTTGTAGAACGAATGAGCGGCGGCACAGTTTACGTTATCAGCGCCGACACCGGAGAGGTAAACGTTAGCCTCAACGATATTCTCAAGCGCGGGAGTAACTGCGTGTACCTTACAAGCCTCAATAGCCTGCTTGCCATATTCGCGGAGCGTGTCGTAGCAAAGACGTGCGAGCGCCTGTCCCGCTCTTGTGATACCTGTACCCTCAAGGCTAGCGGACTCAGTACGGATAGAAGCACGACCCTCAAAATATGTGCCTAGCGCATCGCCCATACCTGCGATAAGGAATTTAACCGGCGCATTGGCGATAACGGTCGTATCGACCATTACGGCATCGGGATTTGTGGGGTAGAACAGATACTTGTCGAAGCTGTGGTCATCATTATAAATTACCGAAAGACCTGTGCAGGGAGCATCTGTAGCCGCAACTGTAGGCACGATAACAATGTGTCTGCCGCTGTAATATGCGGTAGCCTTAGCTGTATCAACGGCACTTCCGCCGCCTACAGCTACAACTGTATCAATATTATCCTGCTCGACAATAGCCTTCATCTTGTTTATTTCGCCGTTGCTGGATATTCCGCCGAAAATCTCGTAACGTCTGTAGTCGTCAAGACCGTCAAAGCTCTTTTCTATCTTGTCATGGCAGGCTTTGTAGCCGCTGTTTGAGCATACAAACAGCCAACGCTTGCCCATATAACCCATTTCTTCATGGAATTTAAGAAGAGCATCTCTGCCCTGAACATATTTGAGCGGTTCACGCATCGCTCTGAGTCTTCCCATCATAATTGAAGCACCTCCGTAGATTTATAGAAATTAGCGGATATTATATCCGTTTTTACGACTTATTTATATCACATTTTAGGAGCAATGTCAATATTTATGGGCATTCCGATTTTTGATATTGATATGCTGAATTTTCATTACTGAGAATTTTAAGCCAAATCAAATAAGCAGTTACACTGTTTATCGCCGGATCATAATATGATAAACAATGTAACTGCTTATTATTTGCGGAAGAAATTTTAATGCTTTTTCTTTTGCGCGTTAATTTCCAAAGTAAGCTCTGCTTTCTTTTCCGCAGTTTAACTTACATCGGAAATAAATGTATAAAGTCGGCGAGAGTCAGACTTCTGCGTACTGCTTTCTGCCTGTTTCAAATATATTTCCGCCGACAGCATCTATCGCTACTATAAGCGGAAATTTATCAAACGTCAGCTTTTTTACACTTTCACAGCCGAGGTCTTCAAATGCAATAACCTCGCACTCTGTGATACATTGGCAGGCAAGCGCACCTGCGCCTCCTATTGCACAGAAATATACTGCGCCGTTGCGTTTTATGGCATCGACCACTGCCGGTTTACGTTCGCCCTTGCCTATCATTGCAGAAAGCCCCATATCAAGGAGCAGAGGAGCATACGGATCCATTCTGCCCGATGTTGTCGGACCGCATGAGCCGATAGCCATACCGTCTTTTGTGCCTGTCGGACCGGCATAGTAGATAGCCGCACCGTCTATTTTGAAAGGGAGCTTACCGCCGTTTTCGATAAGCTGTTTTATGCGCTTGTGCGCCGCATCGCGCGATGTGTATACTGTGCCGCTGAGTTCTACCTTGTCGCCGGCTCTGAGTGTTTTCGCTTTTTCTTTAAGTTCGCTTGTATTGAGTTCCAAAACTGTTCTCCTTGTTTTTACCGAATTTATTATGCCGGAAAGCAAAAGCTTTCCGGCATTTGATTATTAAAGGTCAAAGAAGCCGACGTTGTCTGAGCTCATCTCATCATCGTCATCGTTATCATTAAGCCCTTCCATCATCTTAAGATCCCATGAAGGATCATACTGTGCGGTGTTAGTGTTCATATTGTCATTGATGCCGCCGAGCATTGAAGAATAATCCGACATATCGATCTTTTCTTCTTTTGCCGATACCGCAGGAGCGGTAGGATCATCAAACGAAGATGTCATTCCGTCATCATCGACCGTCTTGTGAGAAGGAGGCGGTGTGATTGTCATTCCGTTCATCTGAGCTTCAAGATCTTTCCAAGGATCATTAGCGTTACTTTCTTTACCGGCAACACCCATCGAACGACTCTCGTTCAATTTTTCTTTAGGCTTTTCGGTTCCGCGGTCAGCTGTACGTCCAACCTCGGCAGGTGCATCGGCAAGTAAATCGCTGAAATCGTCCGTTGCGGGAGCGGGCTCAGGCTTGGCTTCAGGCGCAGGAGCGGGCTCTTCCGCTAACAGGTCGCTGAAATCGTCTGTTGCGGGAGCAGGCTCGGTCTTGGCTACAGGCGCAGGAGCGGGCTCTTCTGCTAACAGGTCGCTGAAATCGTCTGTTGCGGGAGCAGGCTCGGTCTTGGCTACAGGCGCGGGAGCGGGCTCTTCTGCTAACAGATCGCTGAAATCGTCTGTTGCGGGAGCAGGCTCGACCTTGGCTACTGGCGCGGGAGCGGGCTCTTCTGCTAATAGATCGCTGAAATCGTCAGCTTCGGGAGCGGGCTCTTCTGTCGGTGCGGCAGTGACCTCCGGTTCTTCTGTCAGGAGATCGGAAATGCCGGTGACAGCAGGTGCTTCTTCTACAAGAAGATCGCCGGTATCGACATTATCTGCTGAAATATCATCATCGCCGGATACTATTTCAAATGAGCTTAACAGACCGTTATTGTCCGAAAGCATATCATCAATATCATCATCGCCGTCATCTGTCTGTGCCGGCATATCAAGCTTAAGTTTAAAGCTGTAAGGCTCAACATTCATCGGAGCATATGAATTTAGCTCGCTTTCGTCAAAGCCGCCGATATTCTCAAGCTCGGCTTTCGCAGCACTGAGCTCTTCGTTGTCGGAAAGCTTTTCTTCCGGGATATCTGCGGCTTCAGCAGCCGGAACATCTTTGCTCTTAGCTTCTTCAACAGCCTTTGAAACCGCATCGTTTACAGCGCTTACCTCATCGGAAGCCTTGCTTTTTGCTTCGTCCATTGCTTCGGCGATGGCACTTTGAGCATTTGCGATCGCATCATTTAAAGCACTGCTTACAGTAGCAAGTACAGCGGCAATATCAATTGCAGGAGCAACAGCTCCGCTTGACGTTACATTTTCGGCGAAAGCGCCGGCTTTTTCAAGAACCGCCTGTTTGTAATCATATGTTTTCTGAACAGTATCGGCAAAATATGCCTTTGCGGCTGTGATGATCTCTTCCGCTTTTTTCTGCGCGTCTGCGATAACCGCATTTGCATCGGCGTTTGCCTTGGCGGATATCTCGGCAAGCTGTGCGGGATCTATTGTTCCGCCGCTGTGCTTTGCCTTGTCTATCTTGGTTGCCGCCTGCTTTTTGAATGCGGCAAACTCTTCTGTCAGAGCGGAATGCTTATCCTGGAGGACATGGAGCTCCTTTTCGGTCTGTGCAAGCTTGCGTCTTTCATCGAGAACTTGTTTTCTGCTTTCGAGTATCTGCGCGTCAAGCTCGGCTTTTTTCTTTTCAAGCTCTGCTGTAAGCTCATTGTCTGCGCCTTCGTTTGCCTTCTTTTTTTCCTCAAGAGCTCTCTTCAGTTCGTCGTTTTCTTCCTTAAGGGCTTTGCGCTCTTTGTTATGCTGTACTATGTATGCCATTACTTCGTTTTTGTCGAAGCCTAGAGGCGATGTTTTAAATTCACCGTTTGATGAAGTCGGTTTTTTCTGTTCAGCCATTATCTTACCCCCTGAAAATCTGGTTATTGTTATTATAACAAAAATACTTCGTTAATTCAATAGCGATTTGTAAAGTTTTATCAATTACCCAAAAATGAGAGCCGCTATTGGTGATTTTAACGAAAATTTGCTGCCCGCTATTGTATTTTATCGGTTTGTAGTGTATAATAGTATAAACAACCTTAAAATTATTTCGGTTTTTTGAAGATATTAACGAAAGGACTGATACTTTATGATCGATAAAACAATGCCGTTTTCACTCAAAGACGAAAGAGAAAACGAGATGAAGGAAATATTGACTACCGTTTACGGCGCGCTCAAGGAGAAAGGCTATAATCCTATAAATCAGCTCGTCGGCTATATTTTGTCCGAAGATCCTACCTATATAACTACATACAACAATGCCCGCAGTCTCATACGTCATATAGATCGTGATGAGCTTTTGCAGGCTATGGTAAAGACATATCTGGGCAACTGACACCAATAATTACAATGAATTACGATCACTCTTTTACGGATACTATTTTCGTAAAGGGGTGATTTTTTTGCATAAAAAACTGGCGGCGGTTATAACGGCGGTGATATTTATGTGCGGCTGTACCGCAGAAAAAACCACAACAGGTCGGAGCTCCGGGCAAACTGACAGGGGAGGTCAGACACCTGCCGAGGCGGCTCTTCTTGCGGACAATACCGAAAAAGTGTGCTATGGACAAGGATACGAAACCGACACCGAAAATCGTCCTGTCGGCTCGCTTCAGGCTCAGGAAAAGTACGGTGAGTACGGCGGGGTATTTATAGGCAGCAAGGATGACAAGACGATATACCTCACTTTTGATGAAGGGTATGAAAACGGCTGTACAGGTCGGATACTCGATATCCTAAAATCAAAGAACGTAAAGGCTACATTCTATGTTACGCTCGACTATGTAAAGAGCAGTCCCGAGCTTGTCAGCCGTATGATAAACGAGGGTCACGAGGTAGGAAATCACACTTGCACACACCCGTCCTTACCGGATATCAGTAACGAAGAAGTGATTGAAGAGCTTAACGGACTTCAGCGTTATGTCAGTGAAAACTTCGGCGGATACAGGATGAGTACTATGCGCCCGCCGCGTGGTGAGTTCTCGGTAAGAACGCTCAGGGCGGCAAAGAATGCGGGATACGCCACCGTATTGTGGTCGTTTGCTTATAACGACTGGAACGTTGACGATCAGCCCGACAGAACAAAGGCGTATGAACGCATAACCTCCGCAACGCACAACGGTGCCATCTATCTTCTCCATGCAGTGTCCGAAACCAACACGGCAATACTTGCCGATGTAATTGATTACTGGCAGGAAAACGGCTATACCGTCAGAAGCGTAAAGGAATAAAAAAAAGAGCATCGGAGCATAATAATGCAATCCGATGCTTTTAAAGCACAAAAAGAAAACGCCCCCGTGGGGGCGCTACGTTAAATCGTTATTCTCAGGAAACAGCGTTTAACTTCTTAGCAAGCTGAGATTTTTTTCTGGCTGCGGCATTCTTGTGGATAATACCCTTTGCTGCTGCCTTGTCAACTGCTTTAACTGCAACCTTAACGTTGTCAGCGTTAGTATCAGCGTCAACCTTCTTCAGAATAGTCTTAAGAGCGGTCTTGTCAGCCTTGTTACGAGCCTGCTTTGTAGCAGATACTAAAACTCTCTTCTTGGCAGATTTAATGTTAGGCACTTACGGCACCTCCTTCTATTCAGATCTACATATAATCATAGTTATATTTCACAATACGATTTATTATAGCACGTCCGATTTAAAATTGCAATAGTTTTTGCGATTTTTTTAAAATTTTTTCTCAGCGGAGGTTAACTTTATGAAGATGACCGGCAGAACAGAGCTTGCAAGTGAGTTTCCGACCCGAAAAAACGGCATAGTATGCGGAAGCTATGAGCTTTACGGCGAAAGGATAACAGAAATAGTAATATCGGAAGAGGAAAAAGCAGCTTTCGATCGTCCGAGCGGAAAATATTATGTGATAGAAAGCGGAGATGTACCGTATGTTGACGGGCAGATACGGGCACTTTGCACGGTCCTGCGTAAGCTTCTTCCGGAAGGGAAGTGTCTTGTAGCAGGGCTCGGAAATCCGTCAGTCGCTTCGGACAGTCTGGGGTGGAAAACGGCAGGCAAGGTTCTGGCGACCTCGCAATTTGTCGAAAACGTTCACGGTACAGATGGGATCGGAAATATTGCGGTCATACGCACTGATGTCAGCTCAAACTCCGGTATTGACAGTGTATATCATACCATATTCTGTGCCGAGAAAATAAATGCCGATTATATAATTGCGATCGACAGTCTTACTTGCAGTGATCCCGGGAGGTTGTGCAGGACTATACAGATAACCGACACCGGGATAGCTCCCGGCAGCGGTATCGGCGGCAACAAGAAGCAGCTTGACAGACATACGGCGGGTATTCCCGTTATCGCTGTCGGTGTGCCGACATCTATGGAGTATGAAAACGCAAGCGAAAAATTTCTTGTAACAAGGCACGATATCGATATAAAAATATCCGGATACTCACATATAATATCGGCGGCGATAAATCGTACGCTTTGTCCGTCCCTTTCGCAGGAGGATATAGCTATGCTGATGAATTATTCGTGAATAAAAACGCGCAGCTGTTCATAAGCTGTATCGAAAGGATGGTGCTTATGAACAGCAATAAAAGCAAAGGCATTATAAGATTAGCGGTAGCAGGACTTACTGCGGCAGTAATTTCGTTTACGCTTACAGGTGTAGCGGAAAATGCAATGAGCGGAGCAATGCGCAGTGATGATATCATATGTGGGATCAAAAGGCTGACAATGTACAGCGCAACATTGGCTATGCCGATAAATGAATTTGACACAAATGAAAGTACACAGACCGATGATACCGTTTCGCAGGACAAGCACGAAACCTCCGCCGAGGAAACATCGTCAGTGGACAGTATTGAAGAAGTCCCGCAAAGCGAGAGCGTAACCTCATCAAATACACCGAGCGTTATGGAAAGCGAGCCGACAGAGTCGCTTGTCCCGGCGGCGGCTCATGTGGAAAGCAAGACGGGTCTTATTTCGCTGAATATCAGAAAAGATAAAGACGACCTTAACGGTTACACGGCAAAAGACGGTATCATACAGGAAAAGCACTACGGCAAGATCACAGGCGACAATGCAATAGATTTAAAACACGGTCAGGTGCGTAACTGCACCGAAATGCCGTCAAATGTTTTGCTGACCGAGGGTACAAGAAAACCGGGTATCAGGATAGAAAGCGGCAGTGAACCACAGGTGCTGATAATACATACTCATACCACCGAAAGCTATGAGCGTAACAGTGACGGATATTACGATACCTCCTATACGGGACGTTCGCTGTGTCCCGCAAACAGTGTTGTCGGAGTGGGAGCGGTTCTTGCGCAGACGCTTGCCGACAACGGCATAAGCACAATTCATGACGGTACGGTTTTCGATGATCCGGTATACAATTATTCATATTCCCGAAGCAGGGAGCGCATAGCAGAGATACTTAAAGAGTATCCGTCAATAAAGGTGGTGCTTGATATCCACCGTGACGGAATAGCGGACGGAGATGTCAGAATTGCTCCGGTGACGGAGATAAACGGCAAAAAAGCCGCGCAGATAATGATAATATGCGGTTGCGACGACGGCACGGGAATATTGCCGGATTATATACATAATCTCAGATTTGCGACCTATCTTCAAAACGGCATCGAAGCCGATAATGAGGGGATTACACGTCCTATGCTGTTTGATTATCGCTTTTATAATCAGGATCTTACGAGGGGGTCGCTTGTCATCGAGTTCGGAGCGCTTGCAAACGATATAAGTCAGGTCAGATATTCCGCAGAGCTTGCGGGAAAAAGCATTGCACGCCTGCTAGGAGAGCTGATGTAAAAATGTAAACATTGTGCAATTTTCACAATTACTTTACTTCTGTTTTGTAAGAAGCGGCATAGACAAATTTCTCAGAATATGTTATAATAACCCCAGGCGTAAAATCCGCTGAAAGCGGATTTTGCCGTGCTTTGCACGGCTTGCGGCACACCGCAAGTCTGAGAACATTTTAACATAAAAACTTTTGCCGACAGGCAAAAGACGGCGTACCGCCGTCTTGATTTTATGTTATAATATATTAAATGCATTATACTGTAATGCGTTAAACAATAACTTATGAGAGGGAAGAGCAATGAAAAATTATCTTAAACGACCGCTTGCGGGGATACTTGCTTTATCGCTTTGCTTCGGCTCTGTATCTTTACAGGCGTTTGCAGACGAGCTTGAGTGGGGAACGGCGCAGACAGAAATAGCGATGGCAATAGGCGATGTTCAGCGTCCGTCTGAGAACGTGATAATCACCACGGCTGACGGCAATTATCCTGTAAATGACGAAACAACTATATACATAGATAAAGGTACATCGTGTGAATTTAATTTGCGGATCGGCGACGGTGTCGAAAACTGTGACGACAGCATTATATTAGGTATAGCCGATGATGCAGAGAAGAAAATAGAATGCAAACGGAAGCCCACGTCTGACCCTTTACAGGAAACGCTTACTGTTAAGGGCATAACTCCGGGTTCATATTCAGTTGTAGTTGCAACAAAAAGCGGTAAAGCAAATCAGAAAATAAATTTAGTTGTACTTAGTCCGCTGACAGAAGCAAAGATCAAAAACGGCAACAAAGATATAACCGGAAGCATAGGCGGGGTTATGATAAGGGATAATCAGCGGCTCCAGCTTAAAATCGCAAATACTCCGTCAAACACGACCGATACCATAGTGTGGAGTGTCAGCGACACTGCTAAGGCTAAGATATCTTCCGACGGTGTGCTCACCGCTAAAAGTGCAGGCACGATAACGGTAACTGCATCGGCTGTAAATCCGTATTATGATAAATACGACTATCCCGCACAGCAACTCAAAGCATACGGTCTTAATCAGAGAACATACAGTTGCTCGACTACTATTACTATACTTGAGTCAAACGCGATGAAGAATCTTCGCTTTAAAGACGAAAACGGTAATACGGTAAGTTCGATCAACCTGAACACAGGCGATAAGTATGACGCCAGCAGCATTCTTAAATACGATGTGGAAAAAGACGGTAACTCTTCTACCGATAAAATAATATGGCAGTCAAGTGATACATCGGTAGTTGCGGTAGATGAAAAGACCGGTATGCTGACCGTACAGAACAAGAGCGGCTTTGCTACTGTTACGGCAATGACCAACAGCGCAGATCCTGCCAAGGCTTCGTTTGTTGTAAATGTATCTTCCCCTGCAACTGTTCTTTCATTCAGCAGCAATAAGTATATGATGGATATGGATGGAAGAAATGAGTATGATATAATAGCAATCGAATCTCCCAATACGGCAGACGAACCTCTGGTATGCTCGGTTTCACAAGATGAAAACGGCAATGACATTGCAGAGGTTATCAGAATAACGGACGGAAAGACTCCAAACATAAAAATAATCAGACTTAAGGCTCTTAAGACCGGTACGGCAAAAATCACGGTAAGTACCGACAGAATTGCTTCAGATGATGGTGAAGCGCCCGAGAATATCTGGGCAAGCTGTGAGCTGCAGGTCGTAGACTCTATAGAGTCATATGCCTCATTCAAAATTAAAGAGCCTATAGCCGATGTTGTATATAACGGCACGGTTCAGCGCCTTAAGCCGATAGTTACGGATGCCGCAGGAAACGAGCTTACAGAGGATAAGGACTATACTCTTAAATACACAGGCGACACATTTAATGCAGGACTGGTTACCGTGCGTGTTGCTGGTATAGAGTCTGCCGCACAGTACGGAACGCTCGATGTGACATATCAGATACTTCCTGCCGATATCAGTGAGATAACAAAACCGACTTTAAGCAACATGACTTATAACTTCGGCAGTGAGCTCAAACCTACTGTACCGGCGATCAAGTATCGCAATCTTTCGCTCATTCGGAATACTGATTTTACCGTAGAGTACATAAATAATATCAATGTAGGTACAGCAACGGCAATAATCACCGGTAAGGGCAACTATACCGGCAGCATTAAGGCAGACTATGAAATTCAGCCTAAAAGCATATCCGGTGCACAGGTAAGCAGTGTTGCTCCGATTACATACACCGGTGACGAAATAACCCCCGATTATACGCTGACAATGAACGGCAACAAGACCACTCTTGTTGAAAATGAAGACTATACAGTCGAATTCAGCAACAATGTAAATGTGGGTAATGCAAGCGTTGTATTTACAGGTATCGGAAACTATACCGGTGTGACATCTAAAAAAACTTTCAAAATAGCAAAGAAGAATGTAACCGAAGACAATGAAGTAAGCGTCAGCGATATACCTGATCAGGGATATATGGGCGGTATGCCTGTTGCGCCTGAGATGACAGTAACTTATAACGGCAGAACGCTTACAGAGTATGTTGATTATACATTGAAATTTTCCGACAACTGTAATCCCGGCAACGAAGCATCGGTTGTTATTGATTTTAGTAAATCGCTGAACTTCACCGGATCACTCAAGAGATTTTTCGCTATCGTGAACAGAGATGTCGAAAAACCGGGCAAGGGCATAAAGGCATTTGATAAAAACGGCAAGGAAATAGCAAATGACGCTGTGCTTTATGTAGATGTAAAAGAAGTTATGGACATCGATATCGCTATAGATGATGCCGATAACACCGATGACTGTCTGCTGGTGGCTATACAGTCAAGCAACCAGAATGCCGGCGTAGCATTTACTAAGTATTCAAGGGACGGTAAAACAGCAACTGTCAGTGTAACAGGTAAAAAACAGGGTTCTTTTGAAATGCAGATCTCATCGCTCAGCGGTGAAATGAATAAGAAGCTTAAGTTTACAATACTTCAGCCTGCCGAGAAGCTTGAAATTTATAACGGTAAAAATAAGGTCACCAATGGTGGCGTATTTGTGGCAGAAAATCATCAGACGGCATTTACTGTAAAATACACTCCGAGCAACACGACCGATAAAGTAGAATGGTTCGTTGACGATACGGAAAAAGCCGAGATATCCAAGGATGAGGGTATATTGACAGCCAAGAAGGCGGGCACTGTAATAGTTACCGCTAAGGTGAAGCCTTCCGAAAATTCCGATAGAGGCTTAAGAGCCACAACAACGGTAACGGTTGTTAAGGCAAACCCTATAACCGAGCTTAATTTCCCGTTTAAGGCAATTGACCTCAAGGTAGGCTCAACATATGACTGCAATGCGGTCGTAAAGAAATCTATAGAGGATTCAACAAAATCTTCAACAGATAATATTATTTGGGAATCCAGCGATACAAGTGTAGCCAAGGTCGATGAACTGACAGGAAAGATAACAGTCGGTAATAAAAAGGGTACGGCAACTATCACTGCTACTACGGATAATATGATCCCCGTAACGGCTTCTTTCGATATCAATGCTTATACTCCTGTAACTACAATGACTTTCTCGGCACAGAATTATACATTGCTGACAGGCAGTGAGTATGAAATCGAGCTAAAAGAAAATCCATCGACAGCAAACGAAAAGATAAGCTGGACGGTAAGCGATCCCGGCGTACTTAAAGTGATCAGCAGCAGCTATAATTCAGAATCAAATGTACAGGTGCTGAAGGTCAAGGCGCTTAAGACCGGTAACTGCAAGATAACAGCAAAGACTGTCAGAGAAGCAACGATAAACGATCCTGATCCGGTTCAGGTCGAAGCTACCTGCGGTGCTGTAGTTGTAGATCCCATCAAGATGGGCAACACGACTGTAACGCTGTCTGCAACGGCATTTGAATATAACGGCAAGGAACAGAAGCCTACAGTTACAGTCAAGTATAACGGCAAGGCGCTTAATGAAAAGACTGATTATACGGTATCCTACCTCAATAACACCAATATCGGTACAGCAAAGGTAACCGTTACCGGTGTCGGCAGATATGTTGGTACAGTCAGCAAGACATTTGCTATAAAGCTTCCCGCTGTTAAGGATTTTAAGGTCAGCGAAAAGAACGCTATCTCAGCTACATTTAAATGGTCAAAAAATTCAAATGCAGGCGGTTATATCATTGAAAAGTACAGCGGTGGTAAGTGGTCACGCGTTGCCAAGATTACTAATAACAGCACAACGACCTACAAAGCAAGCGGTCTTAAAGCCGGTACTGTTTACAAGTTCAGAATAAGAGCGTACAAGATGAACGGCAAGGCAGCGGTTTACAGTAATTACAGCGCAACTATTGCGGAAAGAACCAATCCGTCTGTTATAAAGGGCGCAAAGCTCACTGGCAGGGCGGCTGATGCTCTCCGTATCAACTGGACAAAGAATGCTTCTGCCGATGGATATATTGTTGAGATGTACAAGGGTAATAAGTGGGTACGCGCCGCAAAGATAACAAATAATAGCACGACCACGTTCAGAAAAGCAGGTCTTAAGGCTTCTACTGTATACAAGTTCAGAGTAAGAGCGTATAAAATGAGCGGCAAGACAGCGCTTTACGGCAATTACAGTGCTACTGTTACGGCAAGAACAAATCCGTCTGTTATGAAAGGCGTTAAAATAGGCGGAAAGTCTAAGGACGCTTTACGCTTAAACTGGACTAAGAACGCTTCCGCACAGGGTTACATTGTTGAAATGTACAAGGGCGGAAAGTGGGTACGCGCCGCTAAGATCACAAAGGGCAATACCACTACTTTCAGAAAAGCGGGACTCGCAAAGAATACTACTTACAAGTTCAGAGTCAAAGCTTATTACATGAGCGGTAAGACTGCACTTTACGGTAATTACGGAATTGTGAGCGGAAAGACTGCGGCAAAGTAAAGGCTTTAAAATTCAACATCTTTAACGGGCATCGGCATTTCATCGATGCCCGTTTAGTTTTTAAAAACGTTTTTGTAAGACAGAATAAGAGCCGCGATATTTTGATCGCGGCTCTTATTCGTTCAAATTTATATAGGAGAGAATGTTATTATCCTTGTAAGCTTAAACCGTTGCGCCCTTGTTTACGAATACAGGATAGCTTTCTGTTCCTGCAAGCGAACGATAATTACTGATCGTGACATTCTTATCGGTGATAACAAAGTTCATTTCAGCTTTCGCACCTACTGTCGTATCCTGCATAAGTATGCAGTTCTTGACCTTTGCGCCCTTTTCAATCTTTACACCTCTGAACAAAACACAGTTCTCAACCGTGCCTTCTATTACACAGCCGTCGGCAACAAGAGAATTCTTGACATCTGCGTCAATGCCGTACTTTGCAGGAGCGTCATCTCTTACCTTTGTGTAGATAGGAGCATCGCTCATAAACAGGTGATCGCGTAAATTCTTGTCTACAAGCTTCATGTTAGTCTTGAAGTATGTGTCCATGCTGTCGATCTGGGCGAAGGGCTTTTCAAACTTGTAACCCAGAACCTTTATCTCGTGTAATTTTTTCTGAAGTACGTCAATCTCAAAGCTGTAGAGATTGCGACTTTCGGCATCACGGATCTCATTTAAAAGGAAGTCTTTGCTTACAACGAACATATTGAGACTGACATTGTGTTCGCCGCTGATTTCAGGACGGATAAGAACATCGTATACAACGTTGTCTGCGTTGACTGCCAGAACAGTCTTTGTCATCGTCTGTTCTGTTGTGAATGTTCCTCTGCCGTAAACTACAGTGATATCAGCGCCGTTTTTCTCATGGAAATCAATTATAGGTCTGTAGTCGATATTTGCTACTACATCGGTATCCGAAAGCAGTACATATTCGGCATTTGAGCTTTCTATAAAGGGCTTTACCTGAGCCATAGCCTCAAGTCTGCCTCTGTAAAGGGCATTGCTGTTGCCGTAAGGGGGAAGCAGGTGCATTCCGCCTGTTTTTCTTGAAAGATCCCATTCATCGCCTGAGCCTAAGTGATCCATAAGCGATAAGTAGTTATCTTTTGTGATTATACCAACATTGTCGATATCGCTGTTTACCATATTTGACAGCGGAAAATCTATCATCCTGTATCTGCCGCCGAAAGGCACGCTTGCAAGTGTGCGCTGTTTTGTAAGATCGGCTACGCTCTGCTCGTGCATATTAGCAAAAATCAGACCGAGTACATTTGCCATATTAGCCATTTCTCTTTTCTCCTCCCGTTCACACGTTAGCCGAGATCATTGCCTTTGGCTTGATCTCCGCATTATCGCTTACCGTTACGCCGTGTCCGATTACCGCAACGCCCCATGTATCCTTATCTTCGATAGATTCGGGTCTTGCGCCGACCTTGACGTTCTCGCCTATTACACAATCCTCGCCGACAATAGCGTATTCAACTACCGCACCCTTCTTTATCGTTGTGTTAGGCATTATGATACTGTCACGTACTACTGCACCGGGCTCAATAGTTACGCCTGCAAACAGTACAGAGAAGTCTATGTGACCTTCAATGTTGCAACCTTCCGAAATAAGTGAGTTCTGGATAACACTCTGAGGGCTTGCATAGTGAGGAGGCATTACGGGGTTTCTTGAGTAAATTCTCCATCTTGAGTCGTGGAGGTCAAGCGGAACGTTGGGATTTAACAGATCCATATTAGCTTCCCATAAGCTGTCGATCGTTCCGACATCTTTCCAGTATCCGTCAAAGTGGTATGCCACCAGCTTATTACCCTCTGCGAGCATTGCAGGGATAATGTTCTTACCAAAGTCCTTGCTTGCGCTTTCGTCATTTTCATTGGCAATCAGATGCTTCTTCAGGTTCTGCCATGAGAATATGTAAACACCCATTGAAGCAAGGTTTGATTTAGGCTGTGCGGGCTTCTCCGCAAATTCGTAAATCACATCGTTCTCGTCTGCACTCATTATGCCAAAACGGGGTGCTTCCTCCCACGGCACTTCAAGAACGGCTATGGTAGCGTCTGCCTTATGTGCCTTGTGGAATTCGAGCATCTTGTTATAGTTCATCTTGTAGATATGGTCGCCCGAAAGCACTGCCACATAGTCGGGGTTGTATCTGTCGATGAAGCTGATGTTCTGATATATCGCATTTGCAGTACCTTCATACCACGACTTGCCTGAAGATGACTCATAAGGAGGTAACACGTGTACACCGCCGTGAACTCTGTCAAGACCCCACGGATGACCGTTACCTATATATTCGTTAAGTACGAGCGGCTGATACTGTGTCAGTACGCCGACCGTGTCGATGCCGCTGTTTACACAGTTTGAAAGCGGGAAATCGATAATTCTGTATTTGCCGCCATAAGGAACGGCAGGCTTAGCCATGTCCTTTGTCAGAGCATACAGTCTGCTTCCCTGACCGCCTGCGAGCAGCATTGCTACGCATTCCTTCTTTACATGTTTCATAAATAAGTTCCTCCGTTATTTATTTCTCAGCGGTTCCGTTTTTTCTTACGGTTCGCCGTGTTTGTCTTTTTTGCAGCAGGTCTCTTTGCTGAAGCTCCGGGCTTTGCAACGGTTTTCTCTGCCGTTTTCCGCGTCTGTGTTTCAGCCTTTTTCACCGGCTTTTCCTCTGCGTTTTTTGCAGGCTTTTCTGCCGTTTCGGGCTTTGGCTTGTCGCTTTCCGGATTGCGCTTGTTGACGGGCTTCAAGAACACTGCGGACATTGCCGGTATCTTCATTGTTATTGAATATTCAAGTCCGTGCATTCCTTCGCACTTTGCGGTATATGAAGCATTACCGTCACTGTCGCCGCCGAATTTCTTGTCGTCTGTCGTGAACACTTCCTTATAGTCTGCATAATAAGGAACGCCGAAGCTGTACTGCTCGTGCTCGTTCGGCAGGAAGTTGCATACGGCGATAAGCTCATCGCCGTTTGAGGCTATACGTCTGAAAACGATCACGCTGTTTTTGTTGTCATCGTTTGATATCCAGCTGAAGCCGCTCCAGTCATAATCTATCTCCCACAACGACTTGTTGTCAAGATAAAATTTATTCATCGCCTTGACAAACGCCTGATACTGCGCGTGCTCCGGGAATTTCAGGATATCCCAGTCAAGACCCGTCTTGTAGTTCCACTCCTTGAACTGCGCAAATTCCTGTCCCATGAACATGAGCTTTTTACCGGGGTGTGCTGTCATATATGCAAGGAATGTTCTCAGCGACGCAAAACGTTTTTCTCTCGGTCCGCTCATCTTGTCGAGCATTGAACATTTGCCGTAAACTACTTCATCGTGCGAAATAGGAAGTATGTAGTTTTCGGAGAATGCATAGTAGAACGAGAAGGTCAGCTTGTCATGGTTGTACTGCCTGTATTCCGGGCTCATCGACATATACGCAAGCATATCGTTCATCCAGCCCATATTCCATTTGAAGTTGAAGCCAAGACCGCCGATATCGACAGGCTTTGTTACCATAGGCCATGCGGTTGACTCTTCCGCTATCATCAGAAGTCCGGGGTGATGCGAGAACAGACACGAGTTGAGATTTTGCAGAAAATCGACCGCTTCAAGGTTTTCGTTACCGCCGTTCTTGTTAGGTGTCCATGCACCGCCCTGTCTGTCGTAGTCAAGGTAGAGCATCGATGCGACCGCGTCTACACGCAGACCGTCTATATGATATTCCGAAAGCCAGTAGTTGGCATTTGAAATAAGGAACGATTGAACCTCAGGCTTGCCCCAGTCGAATACTCTTGTGCCCCAGTTGTAGTGCTCACGCTTGTTGGGGTCGGAATACTCATAGCAGTAATCGCCGTCAAATTCGTAAAGACCGGCCGCATCTTTCGGAAAATGTGCGGGTACCCAGTCGAGGATAACACCTACTCCGTGAGTATGGCAGTAGTCGACAAATTCCATAAAGTCTGACGGTGTTCCGAAACGTGATGTGGGAGCGTAATAGCCTATCTGCTGGTATCCCCACGAACCGTCAAACGGGAACTCCGCTATCGGCATCATCTCAATATGGGTATAACCCATTTCCTTTACATAGGGAACCAGCTTTTCCGCAAGCTGCATATAGCTGAACAGCTCTTCCTCGTCGGTTTTTGTAAACCATGAATTGAGATGGACCTCATATATATTCATCGGTGAACGGTAGACATCTTTTGTCTTTTTATCATTCATCCACTTTGTGTCTTTCCACTTGTATCCGGAAATGTCATATACCTTTGTAGCGGTATTCGGGCGAGTTTCCATATGATAGCCGTATGGGTCGGCTTTAAGCTTTATCTGACCTCTGGCAGTCCTGATGCTGTACTTGTAGTTATCAAACTTTTTGAGTCCCGGAATGAAAAGCTCCCAGATACCGCCGTCACTTATCTTGTTCATATAGTTTTCTTCGCGGTTCCAGTGGTTGAAGTCACCTACTACACAGACATCAACGGCTTTCGGAGCCCAGACTCTGAAAACTACACCGCTTACACCGTTCTTTTCGGTAAAATGAGAACCGAAAAGTTTGTACGCTTCGGCATTTTTTCCCTGATGGAAAAGATAAAGCGGAACTTCATATTCCTTAGGCACGTTAATAGCCATAACAGATACTCCTAACATTATATTTTAATAACTTAATAATAGCACAATTCCCAAAAGCTTTCAATAGATTTGTGATGATTTTATGAATTGTGCCTTGTTTCAACCTTGCTTTTTGTGCAAAATTACAATTACTTTTCCCAAGAAGTGATAAAGCTGTACAGTTCATCTGCCATTTCGGTCTGCTCGGGGATACGGGGGTGACCGGGGGTTGCCGCACCGTTTCTTCTGAACTTAAAGCGCTTGACATTATCCATAGCAAGCTCGTTTACTATCTCATCAAGTGCATCGTCCCATGTAGGTTCATGCATAAGAACGGTAGTGATGACTATAAATCTTGCCTTGCCGCAGTACTTTTCGTTAAGGTCAAGCACCATATTCTTATACACCGTCTTCCATTTTTCGCGGTATTCCTTTTCATATATACGCTTTGGGTCGGGATTTGCATCATTCTGACCGAGCGCGATTATTACATAGTCGGGTGTGAAGCGCGAGAAATCCCAGTCGGTAAGCTCAAAGTGCGGCTCGTAGCCCATCTGCTTATAAACCGTTTCCATGCCTACATAGTTATCAAAATATCCTGCGCCGTTTATAAGCGAAATACCGCCCTGTGCGTTGCAGTTTATGCGCGCATTGAGTTTTCTCGCAAGCTGGAGCGAATATGAGAACCAGCTGTTATCAAACTGGTTGATATGCTCGGGGTCGGTATGCTCGCAATAGTTTACTGCCTCTACTACCTCGCCTGCCGATACGCTGTCGCCGTATACTTCGATATTCATATCATATTTGTGACAGTCGGGCTTTACTTCTGCGTTGCTGTCGATCATAAGTCCGCAGAAATTGAAGTAGTGGTGCGAACCGGCCGTTCTCTTGAATATGGTAATAGTATGCTCGCCGTCCTCAAGTCCGTCAACTATCGGAATGTATACGGGAGTATCGGAATGGTTCAGGTCAAACTTGTATTGGATACCGTCTACTATCACGCCGATCCACGTTACTTTATATATGAGGTGTGGAAAAATCATCATTCCGACCGATGTTCCTGTGAATTTTGTGCTCACCATACTTCCCGCATAGATGAACAGGGGGCTGTCCGGCTTTGAAAAATCGATCCTGCCCATGTACGAAAACGCCTCGTTTGCCGGGCTGATTATCTTCTTATCAGTCATTTATCTTATTCCTCGCTTAATTTTATCATACTGCCGAAGTAAAATCGGCTTGTATTTATTTTAACATATTACGCCATCGTTTTCAACTGAATTATGTAAAAATTGCTCAGAAAATTTTACCTGTTTATCTTGACATTCGGTAAAAATAGTGATATATTAGTGTGAGTGATTACCTAAAAATCGCTTAACAGAACTTAAATTTGTTTAAGGAAAGGCAGTAATATGAAGAAAAGAATACTTGCGATACTCATTACAGCCGCTCTTGCGGTATCTGTAACAGGTTGTGCAGGCAATGCAACAAGCGGCAACGGAAGCGGTTCGGCATCATCGGCAACCGAAAGCTCTGAAACAAGCAGCAAAGCAGAAGAGTCAGACGTATCTTCCGCAGAAGAAAGCTCTGACAACAGCGCAGAAGAAAGCAAAGACGACAGTTCACAGGAGGAGTCAAAGGACTTGGAGACAAATTATACAAAGTACACTCTGGACGGCGATCTTACACAGCATATGATAGATATGTCGCGTCTTAACGAGGGTAACAAGGTAAGACTTGCAAATGTAATAAAGAAGCTCAAAAACGGTGAGGAGGTAACGGTAGGTTTTATCGGCGGCTCTATCACACAGGGCACAAGCGCCGGAAATGAGCTTTGCTATGCAAAGCTTACAGCTGACTGGTTACAGCAGACATATTCAAGTGCAAAAGTGAACTATGTAAATGCGGGAATAGGTGCTACCGGTTCATACATCGGTGTACACAGAGCAACCGCAGATCTTCTGTCGAAGAATCCGGATCTTGTGTTTGTTGAGTTCTCGGTAAATGATACAACAGAAAACACAGAGCGCAACAAGGATTCATATGACAGCCTGCTGAGAACTATCTGGAAGTCGTCAACAAATCCCGCTATCATTACAATAGCTACAACACAGGAAAACGGCACAAGCTTCCAGGATCAGCACGCGGAGATCGTAAAGCACTACGATCTGCCTATGATATCGTACAAGAACACTATCCTTGATACGATAGGGCACGGCGATATTGTGTGGAAAGATATCTCTGATGATGATATTCACCCCAATGTGCCCGGTCACAAGATAGTATCACAGCTTCTTCAGGCTTATATTTCAGATGTCGACAAGGATATTGACAACATAAGCGGTGACGAGAGCAACTTCTCAACTCCCGCTACGAAAGCATCGTTTGAAAACGGCTCTCTCCTGACACTTGCACAGGCAGGTGACGCAGTTACAATGAACGGCGAGTTCAAAGTGAACGAAGCAAACTTCGGCGGCTTTGACGGCTACTGGTTCTTCAAGGGCTCAAACAAGACAGATTTAAGCTCAACAAATCTCACCTTCAAGGTGAACGCAAAGGAGATAGGCATCCTTTACGGCAAGTACACAAAGGCGGGTGGTACAGCCGATATCTATATAGATGATGAGCTTGTAACAACACTGAATGCTGACTTCACAGGCGGTTGGGGCAACTATGTTGAATGTGCACAGCTTAAGAGCTTTGATACGGCAGGCGAGCATATTGTAAAGATCGTTCCTAAGACCACAGACGGTCCGAGTATGTTCAGTGTAACAGCTTTGGCTATCGCCTGAGTTTAAACGCGGTGATAATATAATAACGTTGAGCCGCGGCTTTCTTGCTGCGGCTCATAATTATACTGAACAGGTAAATCGGGATTTATAGAGTTATCTTATCTCCGCAAATACAAAAACGACTAAGAAACACACTTAGTCGTTTCAGTTTGTCGAAAAATCTCTATCGTTATTAAAAATGGGTGTTTAGCGTTGCTTGCTCCGTTGGTTTTGCGTCGTGCAAAACTTTTGGCAAGCAACCAAAGCATCCTTGCTTTGGGGCGTAGCCCC
>OLPV01000286.1_pt1 | contig 47044 bp, 36 predicted proteins | sample 1671961 | NCBI WGS metagenome assembly OLPV01 (sample SAMEA3136630, study PRJEB25190) | human gut metagenome | biome: human gut; feature: human-associated habitat; material: faeces | place: Austria | collected 2013 | reverse complement strand
ATCGTTGGTGTTGTCGCCAAAGGCCATCACCTGTTCGCGCGCGATGCCGAGGCGCTTTGCGAGGAAGGCGAGCAGCCGCTGCTTGGCGGTCGCCAGGCGCGCGGTCGCCCCGTCGTAGGCGCCGGCGAGGTCCCTGATGCCTTCGACCTCGGGGGAGGGGACCCATACGGGGGAGATGTCGTGGGCGAGTACCGCCTTGGCCATCCTGGCGGCGTCGTTCCTGTCGTTCTTGGAGGCCGAGTCGGCGGCCGACCTGGGGATCTTCGAGACCGCGGCGACGACGCACTCGACGCCGAGCCCGGCGAGCTCCCTTTGCGGGGCGAAGCCGAGGTAGCCGCTCTCGTAGGCCGCGAGCGACGGCCCGGGGAACCCATCCATCCACCCGGCGATCTCGCCCCAGGGGTTGCCGGGGAACCTCCTCGTCACGGCCTCGCCGGTGTCCGCGTCGAGGGCGCAGACGGTGGTCGACCTCAGGTGGACGTCCATCCCGAACGCGGTAGAATACTTTGGCATGGGAGCCTCCCAACCTCGTTGCGGCGCGGCTGCGCCTATGGCACTTCAACATCATTGTCGCAGCCCCGACCCGCGGTCACGAGCGGGGGCTCCTATCTTTTTAGTGCCCTCGGATTGGGTCATAGTGTCTGTCGGTGTCAAAACATCGGCGTTGCCTTGATTCAAACCTGCCAAAAGGTAGTCGTTGGGGACGTTCTTAAATGACTAGTCGTTGGGGACGTTCTTGTTTGACTGGTCGTTTAAGAACGTCCCCAACGACTACCCAACGACTACATAGAACAAGAGTGGATAATCTCCCGGTTTGAGCCTGCATTCAAGCTCAAAGTGGGAGATTATCCACTCCCTTTTCGTTTGTTGATTTCGATGCCTACATTTGTAGGAACAGTTCGTGGAGGCGGGTGTCTTCGTCGAGTTCGGGGTGGAAGGTTACGCCGAGCTGGTTGCCCTGGCGGGCGGCGACGATGCGCTCGTCGACTTTCGCTAAGGCCTTGGCGTCACCGTGGACCTCGACGATGCGGGGCGCGCGGATAAACGTCAGCGGCACTTCACCGTCGATGCCGGCTACCTGCCCCTTGGTTCGAAAGCTGCCGAGCTGCCTGCCGTAGGCATTGCGCTCGACAAGTACATCCATGGTTGCCAAACGCGGCGTGCCCTTATCGTCGTGGGCGGCAAGGTCGTGAGCCAGCAGAATCAGGCCGGCGCAGGTGCCCAGGACGGGCATGCCTTCAACGATACGGGCACGAAGCTCCTCGAGCATGCCCAACTCATCAAGCAACTTCCCTTGAACGGTAGACTCGCCGCCGGGAAGTACCAGACGGTCAAAGTCTTGCTTCAAATCGGCCGCCTGCCTCAGCTCAATACAGTGTGCGCCAAGCTCGGATAGTCTTGCCTCGTGCTCGGCAAAAGCGCCTTGGACCGCCAGCACAGCGACCGTTTGGTCTGCATAATCGCTCATGTGCGATCCTTTCTGCTGGACTAGCGCCCGCGCTCCTCCATGATAATCTCGATCTCGTCGGCGTTGATGCCCACCATGGCCTCGCCCAGGTCCTCCGAAAGCTCGGCGATGAGCTTGGCATCGGTGAAGTTTGCCACAGCCTTGACGATGGCGGCGGCGCGTTTGGCGGGGTCGCCGCTCTTAAAGATACCCGAGCCGACAAAAACGCCCTCGGCGCCCAGCTGCATCATCAGCGCGGCGTCGGCAGGGGTTGCCACACCGCCAGCAGCAAAGTTCACGACAGGGAGCTTGCCCGTGGCATAGACCTCGCGCACCAGCTCGACCGGAACCTGCAGCTGCTTGGCTGCCTCAAAGAGCTCGTCGTCGCGCAGGGCAACAACGTCGCGGATCTGCTTTTGGATCTTGCGCATGTGGCGCACAGCCTGGACGACGTCGCCCGTGCCCGGCTCGCCCTTGGTACGAATCATCGTGGCGCCCTCGGCAACACGGCGCAGCGCCTCGCCCAGGTCGCGGGCACCGCAGACAAACGGGACGTCAAACTGGGTCTTGTCGATGTGGTAGACATCGTCGGCAGGGGAGAGAACCTCGGACTCATCGATGTAGTCGATCTCGATGGCCTGCAGGACCTGCGCCTCGACGATGTGACCGATGCGGCACTTGGCCATGACGGGAATGGAGACGGCCTCTTGGATGCCCTTGATCATCTTGGGGTCGCTCATGCGCGACACACCGCCGGCGGCGCGGATGTCGGCCGGGATGCGCTCGAGTGCCATGACGGCGCAGGCGCCCGCCTCCTCGGCGATGCGTGCCTGCTCGGGCGTGGTGACGTCCATGATGACGCCGCCCTTGAGCATCTGCGCGAGCTCGCGATTGAGTTTGACGCGATCGGCCTTGCTGGTCTGTTCTGCCATGGTTGCTCCCTTGATTGGCATGTGCATTGCTTGACGGAACATCCTATCGGGGAGCTGGGTATGGCGAAATACTCAGATTTCGAGATAATGACAAGGTCAGACTAATACCAGATTGAATGACTTAATAAGGTCAGGTGATAGGCTCATGCTTGACTACAATTTGGAAAAACGCGGCGGAGCATCGCTCTATGAGTATGTTTACCAGCAAATTCGAGATGATATCGTTGCTGGACGCATTGCGGCGGGGGAGCATCTTCCGTCTAAGCGTGCCTTTGCCAGTCATCTGGGAATCAGTGTCATTACCATCGAGAATGCATATAGCCAGTTACTTGCCGAGGGCTATATTTGTTCAATGCCGCGTCGTGGCTATTACGCTTGCGAGCTTCCGGATGCACCGGTTTTGCCTTTGGCTTCGGAGAGCATCGACCGAGATGCCGTCTCTGTGAGCCCCAGCGCGCATGATGTCAATCGACAGGTTGAGCGATTTGACGCACTTTCTCCTTCCACTTTGGAGGCGGCGCGGCTTTGGCAAAGCGCACTGCGGGCGACGCTGGCATCCGAAGACGAGCGCGAAATTTTCTCACCCGCACCGGCACAGGGCACCGCTCGGCTACGACGCGCGATTGCTCATCATCTGCGCGGGACAAGGGGTATGAATGTCGACCCCAACAACATTGTTATCGGCGCGGGCGCCCAGCTGCTCGATACCATGTTGGTTCAGTTGCTTGGCGCGGACAAGGTGTATGCCGTTGAGGACCCGGGCTATTTACGCCTGACACGCATCTATCAGGCCATGGGCTGCAAAGTTCGGCATATCCCGTTGGATGATGAGGGTGTGGACTTGAACACTCTACAGAAAAGCGGGACCGATGTCCTTCACCTGATGCCGTCCCATCAGTATCCGACCGGCCTTGTGACGAGCATTGCACGTCGCTATGCGCTGCTGAGCTGGGCCGCCGAGCAGCCGGGCCGATATCTCATCGAAGACGACTTCGATTGCGAGTTTCGCCTTGCCGGCAAGCCGATTCCTGCGCTCGCGTCAATCGACGCCGCCCAGTCGGTTATCTATACCAACACGTTTTCGAAGAGCCTTTCATCGGCGTTGCGTCTAGCGTACATGGTGTTGCCCGATGAGCTGATGGAGCGGTTTAGGCACAACCTTGGTTTTTACGCCTCATCGGTGAGCTCTGTTGACCAGGTCGCTTTGGCTCGTTTGCTGGAATCGGGTGATTACGAGCGACATGTGAACCGCGTGCGCGTGCGCGCTCGCGAGGCGCGCGATGGCCTGGCGGCGCTTGTACGGAAAGCGTTCCCGGCAGGGGAGGTTTCAATCGAGCATGCAGACGCCGGCCTTTACTGCACCGTGGCTGCAGAGCGCGGAGCGGGTGGAAGCTCTTTTGTGCGGGCCCTCACGCGCTCGGGTATCCCGTTCGTCGATGTCAGTGACTGCTATTGGTGTGCCGATGGCGCATCTGTCCCTGAAAACTCAAGTCAAATTCTTGTTCAGTATGACGATTTGAGTCCAAAAGTGCTTAATACCTTGGAATTGCAGCTAATGGGAGCACTCTGCAACCTAAGTGAGTAGACCTTTGGAACTTTGGCGACCAGGCAGTTTTGTAACAAGCTATCTACCTGCGGTTTTGAAAAGCAGGATGACCGGCCTGCTCGGGATGTTAAAAAAGCCTACTCACTTGCCGCGCAAAGTTTCTGCATAAGAAAAAATGGGGTTTTCAACAGGGCTTCGTCCAGCTTTTGGCAAGCTTTTGGCCAGTTGGGGAGGGCTGTTGAAAACTTAACAGTCCGTTCGGTGCCATTTTTGGTGCGTTTGCCCCAATGTGAGACAGGCTGGGTTGAAATTCGTGTTTTCCTGTGCCTATGAAGGATTTACTTTGTGACATATCGGCTTTTAGATACTGGCGTTTGCCTCCTCAGGTCCGCGCTTTGTGTCCGCCGCTTCCACGGCCGGAAGAAGACCGGCAGCGATATGACCTCGCCCGTAACCCGACGGCTGCGGTTGCGCTCGGTTTTCCGCTGTATACATTGGTTCGTACGAGAAACAAACGGACTTGTCCTGCCAGCATTAGACAGCGGCTGTTTCTTGGTGAGCTCCCCAGGGAATCTGTGCTGGAAACGGAGCATGGATTTTTGATTACGTCTCCTCTACTGACGGCATTCATCATGTCGCGGCATCTGACAGATCTTCAGCTTCTTTTTGTGTTGGCGGAGATGTGTGGCTTGTTTGCGGTGTGCGCTCTGCCGGTGGCACTTGAGGCGGAGCTTACGCGTGCAATTGATTCGGGCGCGATTTCGACAACGTTCGGTTGGGTGCGCTGCCCGTCCGAGGACGGCGCCACTTCAAATTTATGGCGTCGAGACGCTTTGGTTTTGGGCAGAGACCTTGACCGTTTTTGTTCAGATGTTTGCGGGATGCGTTACGGCAATAGATTTATGGCGGTATCGCAACTCGTCCCATTGGGTGCCGCGTCGCCTTTTGAGGTCGAGGCGTATTTGTTGCTCGGGCTGCCGCGAGCCCTGGGAGGCGAAGGTTTTTGCGGCATAGAGCTCAATGTCGAAGTGACGTTAAGCACAAGTGCTCGAGCGATTGTGGGAAAGTCCCGTGTATATATCGACCTACTACTTTCTACGCCGGACGGCAGGCGACAGGTGGCCATTGAATGTCAGGGAAAGGCCTCGCACGGACGCGCAGGGGATGGCTTGCGTGACGCCGATCGCATGACGGCCCTTCAGGCCATGGGCTACGATGTACTTCTCCTGACACACAGACAGATATCCGATGAGGGTAGATTCCGCGCGATCGTTAAGGCCGTATGCAGGATGCTCGATGCTAAATATCGTGATAAAAGCCCGGATGAGCAAAGGGCTGAGGCATTACTCCGGTCTGAACTATTCGTTGACTGGACAAAATTGGGAGTAATCGACGGAAAGATGCCCGTTAGACGCAAAACAGCTCAATCGTGGACGGCTGCGGTTCTAAGTGAGTAGACTTTTGGCGCTTTGGCGACCAAGCCGTTTTGCAACAAGTCATTTACCTGCGGCTTTATAAAGCAATATGGGTGGTGTGCTCGGCAAGTTCCAAAAAGTCTACTCACTTAGTTTTTGACGAGAAGCCGATGCCTAAGGCGGTCCTATTTCAGGGCGTTAACGAGTCCTCGAGACACAAAAAGGCCCGAACCATGCGGTCCGGGCCTTATCGAGCTAGAGATTGTCTCTCAGGCGGCTGGCTTAGCCAAAGTAGCGCTTGAGCAGGCCGGCGAAAGCCTTGCCGTGGCGGGCCTCGTCGCGAGCCATCTCGTGCACGGTGTCGTGGATGGCATCGAGGCCAGCGGCCTTGGCGCGCTTGGCAAGATCGGTCTTGCCGGCGGTGGCGCCGTTCTCGGCCTCAACGCGCATCTCGAGGTTCTTCTTGGTGGAGTCGGTCACGACCTCGCCCAGGAGCTCAGCGAACTTGGCGGCATGCTCGGCCTCCTCGTGGGCAGCCTTCTCCCAGTACAGGCCGATCTCGGGATAACCCTCGCGATGGGCGACGCGAGCCATGGCCAGGTACATACCGACCTCAGAGCACTCGCCCTCAAAGTTGGCGCGCAGGTCGGCAACGATGTCCTCGGAGACGCCCTCCATCTTGGCGACGCCCACGACGTGCTCGGCAGCCCACTCGAGCTGACCCTCCTCCTGCTTCAAGAAACGAGAACCGGGAACGCCGCACTGGGGGCACTTAAAATCCTCGGGCAGCTGGTCGCCGTCGAACTCTTCCACATAACCGCAAACGGGGCAAACAAACTTCATGATTCGATCCTTTCGATCGATGGCGATTGTGCGCTCGTCCGGTCCCGTAAGGGCCCTCTCCGGACGTGCGTCTTGACGAGTTCTATTATCCATAAATGCAACCAAATGTGAAGCCTATTAGGAATGATTTTTAATAAAACAATTTTGAGATATGAAAATGTTGATTGATTAACGATTGGGAGTCCGTCTGCGATCTCTGCTGAGTACAATCGGTCGAGCAAATGTTGACCCATCAACAAATAAAGGAGTTTCCTTTATGCATCTAGCCCGTCGTGCCTGGTGCCGAACATATCAGACGGTTTTTCGCATTGCATTGCCGATCCTGCCCTATACCGAGCCGCACATTTTGGAGCATGCCGAGGATGTGCCCTCGGTGCTTCAAAAGCGCTCGATCCAGAAGGTCCTTATCGTGACAGACCCTGGTATTGCACGTTTGGGGCTCACGGCATCGCTCGAGTGTGCGCTTACGGCTCAGGGGATTGGCGTTACGGTCTATGCCGAAACGCGTGCGAACCCCACGGTCTCAAACGTGGAGGAAGCGGCGGCGCTGTATCGAGAGGGCGCCTGCCAGGCCATTATCGGCTTTGGCGGAGGATCAGCCATGGACTGCGCCAAGGGTGTGGGGGCGCACATTGCGCAGCCAAACAAGCCCATCAACAAGATGCGTGGCCTGTTGCGTGTCCACCGTCTCCTGCCGCTGCTTATTGCGGTTCCCACTACCGCCGGTACGGGAAGCGAAGTGACGCTCGCGGCGGTTATCACCGATAACGAGACGCACTATAAATACCCCATTAACGACTTTGTGCTCATTCCGCGCTTTGCGGTGCACGACCCCGAGTTTACGCGCGGCCTGCCCGCCTCCATTACGGGGCAGACGGGCATGGACGCCCTGACGCATGCCGTCGAAGCCTTTATCGGGCGAAGCACCACGCCCTATACGCGTAAGATGGCGCGACAGGCGGTGCAGCTCATCCGCGAAAATTTGCTCGAGGCCTATGAGCATGGCGAGGACATGCGTGCGCGCCGCAATATGCTTTCGGCGGCGTATAAGGCGGGCGTTGCGTTTACCCGCTCCTATGTCGGATATGTTCATGCCATCGCGCACAGTCTGGGCGGCCGATACGGAATTCCGCATGGCTTGGCCAACGCGATCATCCTGCCGCACATGCTTCGCGCTTATGGTGACGCCGCCGCCCCCAAGCTTGCCGATCTTGCTCGCATGGCGGGCATTGCGCCGGCTACCGCGCAGGAGAGTCTTGCGGCCGAGGCCTTTATCGATTGGGTCGACCGCATGAACGAGGCCCTGGGAATCCCCAAATATGTCTTGGGTATTCGCCGTTCCGATATTCCGCAAATGGCGGCCCATGCCGATGCCGAGGCCAATCCGCTATACCCTGTTCCACTTTTGATGGACCGTTTGGAACTCGAGCGTATGTACGAGGTCATTGCGGGTGGTATGTTTGAGGGCGAGAGCTAGGAGGGCCCATGAATACCGAGGAAATCGCGCGCATTGTCGGCGAGCAGCGCGCCTATTTTAAGACGCACGCCACGTTTGATGTCGATGCTCGACGTCGCGCCCTCGTGCGCCTGCGCGATGCGGTACGGGCCCACGAGGCCGATATTGCCCATGCGCTTAAGACCGATTTGGGAAAGTCGCATGACGAGGCCTATATGTGCGAGATCGGCACGTCGCTTTCCGAGATTCGCCATCAGATTGCGCATGTGGCTCGATGGAGTCGTCCGCGCCTGCGTCCGTGTGACCTTGCCAACGCCGTGAGTGTGTGCAAAACGCAAGCCGTGCCCTATGGCGTCACGCTCATCATGGCGCCCTGGAACTATCCGTTTTTACTGACGCTCGAGCCGCTCGCCGGCGCGCTCGCTGCAGGCAACACCGTGGTCATCAAGCCGAGTGCCTATGCGCCGGCTTCGAGCGCGGTGCTCAGGCAGATTTGCGAGGAAGCATTTGATCCGCGCCTGGTGACGGTCGTCGAAGGCGGGCGTGCCGAGAACGAAGCGTTGCTCGATGAATGCTGGGACAAAATCTTCTTTACCGGAAGCGTTCCGGTCGGCAAGCTCGTCATGGAGCGCGCAAGTAAAAACCTTACGCCCGTGACGCTTGAGCTGGGCGGAAAGAGCCCCTGCATCGTGGATGCGACGGCAAACTTGAAGGTCGCGGCACGGCGTATCGCCTTTGGTAAATGGCTCAACGTGGGCCAGACCTGCGTGGCGCCCGACTACCTGCTGGTCGACGTGCGCGTGCACGATGAGCTGTTGGGTCTCATCAAGGAGGAGGTCCGTCGCATGTTTGGCGAGCACCCGCTCGACAACGAGGACTACGGTCATATTGTCAACGCCAAGCATTTCGCGCGCGTGCGCGGGCTGATCGACCCCGATAAGGTTGTGCTGGGAGGAACGGCGCGCGAGTCGTCGCTCAAAATTGAGCCGACGATCCTAGACGGCGTGGCGCCTGAGGACGCCGTGATGCAGGAGGAGATTTTCGGCCCCATCTTGCCGGTGCTGACGTTTGAGAGCCTAGACGAGGCCGAAGCGTTTATTACGGATCGTCCGACGCCGCTGGCCCTGTATATCTTTAGTCAGGATCGCGCGGTTCAGCAGCGCTTTGTGCGCTACGTGCCCTTTGGCGGCGGCTGCGTCAACGACACGATCATGCATCTGGCTACGAGCCATATGGGCTTTGGCGGCATGGGCGCGAGCGGCATGGGGCAGTACCATGGCCGCGAGAGCTTCGATACGTTTAGCCATAAGAAGAGCATCGTGAACAAGGCAACGTGGCTGGACGTGCCGTTTCGGTATGCGCCCTACGCAAGCTGGAAGCACAAATTTGTGCGCATGTTTGTGCATTAGGAAATGGCAGGTAATACGAACAAGTGTTCCTATTACCTGTCATTTACGTTAGACTACTGCTATGGGGTACGGATGGGCCAACTCCCTTTAGAAGGGAATTGGTATGAACGTAAGCGATGTTATTTCGTTACTGGCGTTGTTAATCGCGGCTATCGAACTCGGCCTGTTTATCGGCCGAATGAAATAGCCGCCCCCGCGTAAGCGAAGACGGCCACTTCTCACGATGAAAACGTGTATCGGAGTTGGCAAGACCCGCTGCCACGGGTGCCATCCGTACCCCTATCTTATCTGCAAGCGCTCTGTCTCGCAAGCGTTGCGGCAACTGGGTGAAAGGCGCGAGCGGGTGAATTCGTGTCCGCACGGGCCCGTAAACTTCTCAGTGAGGTTAAGCGTTGGTTTATCCGGCCGTTAGAGGAGTTGCCATGTACGAGCCTTCACGTGTTCTTCTGTCATTTCATATCGCAGGATTTCAATATGCCGACGGCGCTTTGGTCCTAGGCGATCTTAAAGTGGGCGATAAACTGACGCTGTGCGCCGAGCGCGATAATCCCCATGATTCCGAGGCGGTTGCGATTTACTATGGCAACACCAAGCTTGGCTATGTTCCGGGAAACGAGGTCGGCCCGCTGTCCTTGATGATGTATTACGGCCATGAGGACGTATTTGAGGCCCGCGTGCAACAGGTTGCTCCCGAGCGCAGCCCGTGGCATCAGGTGCGTGTTGGACTCCACGTGGTGGATGCTCGCTAATCGGTAAGGGAGACTGCCATGTTTGATGACGACGACCAGTTCGATCTGACAGACGATCCGTTTGAGTGGGATATGCTACTCGATGACGATGAGTTGGAGCGGGATCGTAAGAAGCGGCAGGATAAGAATACCCAGGGTGACGCTTCGAAAAAGCAAGACAAGCGCCGCCGCGGACTGTTCGGCGGGTTCTTTGGATAACCGCCGCATCGCTGCGTCTGTATACTTAGCACGAGTTGAACACGTTGCGAAATGAGGACAGAGACGATGATGTGGTTTACCGCCGATCTGCACCTGGGCGATACGAATATCTTGCACGACATGGACCGGCCGTTTGGCTCGGTCGAGGAGATGAATCGCAAGGTCATCGATGCCATCAATGAGTGCGTGGCTGTGGATGACCGTCTCTACATTCTGGGTGACTTTACCTATCGTTTGCCCCTGGCGGAGGCGGTGCGCCTGCGCGAGCGTATTGCCTGCCAAAACGTGACGCTCATCCGTGGTAACCATGACGGCGATTGGGAAGATCCCGACGTGCCGCAAATTTGGGAAGACGTGCGTGATTATCTGGAGATTGCCCCCGGCTATGCCAAGGGCCATCGTCTGGTTATGAGCCACTACCCCATGCTTAGCTGGAATGGCAAAGCGCGTGGTGCCATCATGCTGCACGGACATATCCACAGCAGGGGAGACCGCACCAACGCACGCAACCGCGATCGCGAGCGCCCTATCTTTCGCTACGATGTCGGTCTCGATGCCAACGAGTACAAGCCCGTAAGCCGGGATCAAATCCTGGGCTTCTTTGGACTGTAATGCTCGAACCACCACAAAGGGGACAGGCACCTTTGTGGTGGTTCTGGCGCCGTTGCCATTATGGCGGCGGCGCCTTTTTTGTCCGCGTGGCGCGGTAGAGTGTAGGCGGTTGAAATTTGCGTCCATCGAGGAGCTGCTATGAACGAGATCAAGTGCCCGCATTGCGGCGAAGTCTTTAAGGTCGATGCGTCCGGCTATGCGGATATCGTCAAGCAAGTACGCGATGCCGAGTTTTCGCGCGACCTGGATGAGCGTGTGAAGGCAGTCCAGCGCGAGGGCGAGCAGGCGCTGGAGCTTGAGCGCTCGCGTTCGTCGGCTGCCTTGCAAGAGGCAGAGTCTCAGCGCAACGCTCAGCTTGTCGAGCAGAAGAACGCTGCAGCTCAGCAGCTGGCGCAAGAAGTCGCCAAGCGCGATGCCGAGCTTGCCGAGCTGCGCGCCAAGCTTGAGGGCGCTGCCGCAGAGCGTGAGAGCGCAAGCCAGCGCGCGGCGGTTGAGGCCCGTGCCGACGCTCAAAAGGAGAATGCCGAGCTTCAGCGTGAAATTGATAGCCTGCGTGCGCAGCTTGGGCGCAAAGATGACGAAGCAAAGCTTGCCGAGTCGGCGGCGCGCAACGCCGCTCAAAACGATTTAGCTGCACGTGATGCTCAGATTGCCGAGCTGCAGGCCAGGCTTGCCGCTGCGGACAAGGCCCAGGAGATGGCGCTTGCCGCTGCCACGGCAGAGTCGCAGCGTGAGCTCGATGCCGCTCGCAGCGAGGCCGAGCGCGCGCTTGCTGACTATCGCGCGAAGGTACAAGAGAAGTTTTCCGCCGCAAAGGCTCAGTCCGAGCAAGAGGCCGAGGGCCTGCGTGCCCAGCTGCGCGAACAGGAGCTGACGGCCAAAATGAACCTATCGGAGGCGGTCGCCGCGGCGGAGCGTGAGCGCGATGAGGCACGTGCCAAGCTCGCGAGCGAGCTGGCGGTGCGCGATTCTCGCGAGGAACAGGTCAAGGTGGCACACGAGCTCGAGCTCGCGCAGGCCAAGCGCGCGAGCGATGACCTGATTCGCTACAAGGACGAAGAGATTGAGCGCCTTAAGGATATGAAGGTCCGCCTGTCCACCAAGATGGTGGGCGAGTCACTCGAGCAGCACTGCGAGACCGAGTTTAACCGTCTGCGCATGACGGCGTTTCCTAACGCGTACTTCGAGAAAGATAACGATGCGTCCGAGGGTACCAAGGGCGACTTTATCTTCCGTGAGTGCGACGCGAGCGGCAACGAGGTCATTTCGATTATGTTCGAGATGAAAAACGAGAACGACGAGACTGCGACCAAGCACAAGAACGAGGACTTCTTTAAGAAGCTCGACCACGATCGTCGCCAGAAGAGCTGTGAGTATGCAGTGCTCTGCACGCTGCTCGAGCCCGAGAGCGAGCTTTACAATGCCGGCATCGTGGACGTGAGCTATCGCTACGAGAAGATGTACGTGATCCGCCCGCAGTTCTTTATTCCCATGATTACGCTTCTTCGCAACGCTGCCATGGGTTCGCTGCGCTATAAGCAGGAGCTGGCGGAGTACAAACAGCAGAATATCGACGTCACAAACTTCGAAGCCAAGATGGAAAAGTTCAAGAATGATTTCGGTCGCAACTACGAGATCGCGAGCCGCAAGTTCCAAACGGCGATCGATGAGATCGACAAGACGATTAGCCATCTGCAAAAGACCAAGGAGGCGCTCCTGTCGTCCGAGAACAACCTACGCTTGGCAAACAAGAAGGCCGACGACCTCACGATCCGCAAACTCACCTGGGGGAACAAAACCATGAAGGCGGCCTTCGACGAGGCGCGTGAGGTGGCGGCGGACACGGTTGATGAGCCCACCGATGCCGATTCGTATGAGATCGAAGATGCCGAGTAGGGGATAGCGTATCGCACAAAAGCGGGGCCGCTGGCGATGTTGCCAGCGGCCCCGCTTCGTTCCATTGCGCCCGGCTAGTCTTCGAGCAGGTCCTCAATAAAGCCGACGCGGTAGTTTTTGAAGATGACCTCGCCGCCATCTTGCGTGGCATCCAGGTCGACATCGCCCATGATGCCAAAGTCGTGGTCGCCATCCTCGTCGGCAAAAATCTGGTGCACGTGCCACACGTGATCGGTCTTCTCGTCGCTCTCGTCGATGGTAAACATCGCGGCACTGCGGGCGTCTCCGTCGGTGAGGATTTCCTCGTGCTGCTCGTGATAGGCGTCGAGGGCCTTTTGCCAGCGGACCTCGCTCATGCCCCAGTCCTCGTCGAGCTCGCCCAGATCGCGCACGTGTCCACGGGCCGCAAGGGTCACGCGGCGGAAGAGCGCGTTGCGCACCAGCAGCGTGCAGCCGCGGCGGTCGGCCACGACCTCGTCGATGCCCTGCGGCGGTGTGGCGTCGAGTGCAGCGGGGTTGCCGGCGTTCTCCCACTCGTCCACCAGGCTCGAGTCGACCGAGCGCACCACAAAGCCGAGCCACGAAATGATGTCACGCAAGCGCTCATCGCGCTTCTCAATGGGAACGGTGCGATCGAGGGAACGGTAGGCCTCGGCTAGGTAGCGCAGCAGAATGCCCTCGGAGCGGGCGATGCCGAGCTTTTGGATATAGCCCTTAAAGTCGCTCGCGCTCTCCAACATGTCGCGCAGGACGCTCTTGGGCGAGAGCTGGTAGTCGTTGGCCCAAGGTACTTCCTGGCAGTACTTGTCGAAGGCGGCATCGAGCAAGTCCTCGAGCGGCTTTTCGTAGGTGACGTCCTGGATGCGCTCCAGGCGTTCCTCATATTCGACGCCGTCAGCCTTCATTTCGGCCATCGCGCGGTCGCGCGCGGCGCGCTCCTGTGCACGCAGCACCTGCTTGGGATCCTCGAGCGTTGCCTCGACCATCGAGACCAGATCCATGGTATAGGTCTCGCTCTCGGGGTCGAGCAGCTCCAGCGCGGCAAGCAAAAACGGCGAGAGCGGCTGGTCGAGCGCAAAGTCCTCGGGCAGATCGACCGTCAGCGCATAGTCGATGTCTGGTGCGGCGTCAGCCGGAGCGTCAGGCGCGGGCGGCACCTCGGTGCGAACGACGACGCCGGAATCGATGAGCGTGGCGAAGATTTCGTCGGCACGAACCTCGAGCTTGGCCTTTTCCTCGGGCGTTTGCAGGCTTGTCTCGATGAGGTCGTGCACACGGGCGCGAGCATCGCCGCCCTGCTCGACCACGCTAATCACCATGGAGTGCGTGATACGCAGGCGTGGCTTGAGTGTCTCGGGCTGCGTTTCGATCAGGCGCTCAAAGGTCTGCTTGTTCCATGTGACAAAGCCCTCGGGGGCCTTTTTCTTTTTAATTTTACGGAGCTTCTTGGGGTCGTCGCCCGCCTTGGCCATGAGCTTTGCGTTCTCGATCTCGTGCTCCGGGGCCTCGGCGATCACCATGCCCTCGGTGTCAAAGCCCGAACGCCCGGCGCGACCAGCGATCTGATGGAACTCGCGGGCGCGCAGGCGACGCATCTTGTAGCCATCGAACTTGGTGAGCGCGGTGAGCACCACGGTGTGGATGGGTACGTTGATGCCGACGCCGAGTGTGTCGGTGCCGCAAATGACGGGCAGTAGGCCCTGCTGCGCCAGGCGCTCGACCAGGAGGCGATAGCGCGGCAGCATACCGGCGTGGTGCACACCGACGCCACATCCGAGCAGACGTTTGAGAATCTTGCCAAAAGCCGTGGAGAAGCTCGTGCCTTTGGCGGCTTCCTTAATAGCCTCGCGCTGCTCCTTGCTGGCAATGCCAAAGTTGGCGAGGGATTGCGCCGTCGCAAGGGCGGCGTCCTGGCTAAAGTGCACGATATAGAGCGGGGCCTCTCCACGGCGCATGGCGAGCTCGACCGTGCCCTCGAGCGAGGTCGTCACGTAGTCGTAGCTCAGCGGCACGGGGCGCGGGGCATCGACGACCAAGTCGCAGGTAGCACCGGTGTGTTCCTCGAGTGAGGCGGCGATGGCAGTGACATCGCCGAGCGTGGCGCTCATGAGCATGAATTGCGTGTGGGGCAGGGTGAGCAGCGGCACCTGCCAGGCCCAACCGCGGTCGGGGTCGGCAAAGTAGTGGAACTCGTCCATGGCCACGCAGCCCACGTCGGCATCTTCGCCCTCGCGCAGTGCGTCGTTGGCAAGGATCTCTGCCGTGCAGCAGATGACGGGTGCCTTGGTGTTGATATGCGTGTCGCCGGTGATCATGCCTACGTTATCGCGGCCGAGCACCTGCACAAGGTCGAAAAACTTCTCGCTGACCAGAGCCTTGATGGGAGCCGTGTAGTAGCAGCGCTTGCCCTGAGCCATGCCCATAAAGAGCATACCCAGCGCGACAAGCGACTTGCCCGATCCGGTCGGTGTTCCCAAAATGACATGGTCACCGGCGGCTAGATCCATGAGGGCCTCTTCCTGGTGGTCCCACAGCTCAATACCGCGATTGCTCGTCCATTCAAAGAAGCGTTCGAAGGCCTGGTCGGGCGTGAGCCACGGTTCGGGCTCGCTGCCGTCCTCGGGTTCCCACCAGGTGGGGGAGAGCGCACCGAGTGAGCCGAATTCGGCTTCGGTTCCCGTGCCGCCCGAGAACGAGCTGGCGGCGCCGGCGCCGGAAACGGTGCTGGCGGAAGTATCTGTCGTGGTCTGTGCCATGTGGTTGCTTTCTCTCGCGTTTGTCCGCCAACTATTATGGCGTAGCGGCGGCGCGGGGTGCCAGCGCGCGAGAAAATGCAGGAAATGGGCGTTCTGTCCAGCTGTTTGGTGCAGTTGTCAGCTAAGTGAGTAGACTTTTTGCGATATCGCGAGCACATGGCTTTTGTGCAAGGGATCTACCTGCGGTTTTAGTTTTCGTTATTCGGGTTGTGCTTGGCTATTGCAAAAAAGTCTACTCACTTAGGTTTGAGGGCCGTTTGCCGGCGCCTCTTTGCGCTTGTTTGCCGACGTCGCGACCATCAGAAGCCCCTAGGACTCCTGCGGCAGGCGCTTCTTGCCTTTGCGGGCGCGGTTTCTAAAGTTCTCGACGGCCTCTTCCATGCCCAGAGGTACATAGGTGAGCTCATCGAGGTTATCGGGCAGGTAGCAGGCAAGGCTTTGCTCCTGCGCTCGGCCTGCTGCGAGTTGCTCTTCGGTAGGCTTCTCGCCGGGTGTGGCGCAAATGCCATAGACGACGGCACCCATCTCGCGCGTGCGGCATTCATATTCGGTCTCGGGGTGCTCGGGATGGTCGCGGCGGACGTCGTCGCTAACCCAAAGCGTGTCGTAGCCGGCCGCGGCAAACTGCCCCAGGGCGTAGTCGCGCAATGGCTTGCTATCGGTTCACAGCGTGACGGTAGCGCCGGCTGCAAAGAGCGAGCGGTAGAGCATCAGATGGTCGACATGGACGAGTCGTTTTTTGGCGTACTTGGCCTTGGGCTGTGGCGTGGGAAAGTTAATGGTGATGGCATCGAGCTCGCCTGCGGCAAACAGCTGCGGCAGCGATGCGGCACCTCGGGGCAGGACGAGTGCGTTGGACAGCTCCTGCTCGCAGATTTTCTGTGCGGCATAGGCGATGCAGATAGGCTCCTGGTCCATACCGATAAAGAGCGTGTTTGGCTCGTGGGCCGCGCGCTCTACAAGGTACGTTCCCTTGCCACAACCAAGATCAAGGTGAAGGTGCTCGAAGGGCTTGCCGCCTGCGGGCGCGCAAGCCTCGCGCCAATCTCCGGCATAGGCCTCGGGATTCGTCTCAATCGCATCGGCGTAGCGCTCCAGGCGCTCCTCGAGCACAAAGTTCTTAGGCGTGCGAACGTGGACGGCTCCCATGAGGCTCCTTGGTCATAAGTATGGAACGCATGGCTGCGCGTTCCGTCAATGGGTTGAAAAAGAGTGGGCATAGTTTGCCCGAAAGACGCGGTGCGGCTCGACGGCGAGTCGTCGGTGCCTACAGGCGCTTGAGAATCACATAGCGGTTGAGCTCTCCGCTGCGACCGTCGGCATGGAAACGCTCAAGCTCGCGCACGGGGACCTCGCCGCTCTTGTAGAACGTACGGACGCCGCGCACCAGGTCGGTGATCTGCTGATCGTCAAAGTGATGGCAATAGCGGTAGGCGTGGCGGTCGTTTTGCCAGCCAATGAGGTGGTCGCCGGCTTCAAACTGCGCTGAATCGTATCCCTCAAACGGCGGGGTGAGCTCGGCGCGGGCTTCGGCTCGAACGGCCTTGCGCGCCATGCGCTCGTCGTTCATAAACTCCCAAAAGCTGATGGCGATGATGCCGCCTGGGCGCGTCTGGCGCACCAGGGCGTCGAGCACGCGTACACGGTACTCGCACGACGGCACGTGGTGCATAAAGCCAAAACAGACCGAGATGTCGGCGAGCGGGGCGTCGAAAAGCACGTCGGGTGTCACGGCGGGGTTGAGCTTCATAAGGGCGTCGAGCACATCGAGCTCCTGGAAGTGCAGGTTGGGAATGCGCAGGGCGTGGCCGCGTGCATCGATAGCCAGGTCTTGGCACGAGTCGACGCCATAGAACTCAAACGGACAGCTGGCATCTGCCGAGGGGTTTGCGCCGTCGACGCCCTTGGCGGCAAGTGCGCCGCCGGCGGCAAAGTTCTCGAATCGCATATTGCCGCAGGCGAGATCGAAGACACGGACGGGATGCTCGATCGTGGCGACGTCGAGCTGCCCGAGCGCGATATCCATGGTGCGCACCCAGCCGGGCCACGGGGCCTGGCGCGTATCGGAGAAGGAGGCGGAGTGCTCGCGATAGAACGTGTTGTTGAGCTGGATGAGCGATGAGGCGAAATCGCGGTTCACGGCGCGGAACTCCCTCCGTTGGCGGTGCGGAATAAACAGTACGACCATACTACCGTTAACGCCGCAACAGGGACAACCAAGCTACGGGTCATTGCTTTGTTTGGACACATTTCCGCAGCTCATATGCACCCGCAACCGCCGGTTGTCAAAAATCTCACTAGAATAGGTGGCATGCTTTTGGCGGTGGCGGATAGATTTTTAACTGTGCAAGGCGCCTTAAGAACAAAAACGGTCCGGCGGCACGGCTGGCATTACATAGGAGGAACCATGAATGTAGAAACTGCGCAGCGGCTCGCCGACCTTCGCCGCAGCAAGGGCTTTAGCCAAGAAGGGCTGGCGCGAAAGCTGGGGCTGTCGCGCCAGGCGGTCAGTAAATGGGAGCGCGCGGAGAGCTCGCCCGATACCGAGAACCTGATCTCGCTCGCCAAGCTCTATGGCGTGAGCCTGGACGAGCTGCTCAATCCGAGCGATGAGATCGAGGACGATATCGAGTTTGAGAACGAGGACCGCGCCCGCCAGCGCGAGGCCGAGGCGGCAGAGCGCGCACGCACCCATGAGGCGGCGGCACGAGCTACCGAGGCGGCAACACAGGCGAGTGACGCCGCCGCCAAGGCGGCGCAGGCGGCAAGCTGGAGTGCACAGGCCGCCAATGCCGCTACGGCGCAGGCGACGAGTGGCACCGCGATTGGCTCGACTCCGGTGAAGGGCCCGTTCCAGTCGTTCCCGTATTGGGCCGTGTGTTGGCTGCTGTTCTTTTTGCTGATGTTCCTGTTTGGTGCCGGCCCCTTTGCCGCGCTGATCTTCTTTACGATTCCCATCTATCACTGGGTGGCGCGTGCGCTCGATGGTGATTGGGCACGCGGGGATATTCAGGTTGGTCCGGCACCGGTGACAGCTAGGGCTCAGAATGTTTCCGCTACGGTTGATACTGGCGTGGCTACCGCGACTACCGCTGACCCGATCGCCAAAGAGGGTGATGAATGATGAAGCTTTCGCATGAATCCAAGGTACGCTTGGGCGTTGGCATCGGAGCGTTTGTACTGATTATCGGGCTTGTTTTTGGCGTTTCGCGGACTTTGATTCATTTTGATGGCCCGTGGGATCTCGACGATGTTATACCCGGCTTGTCCGGTATGGACGATGTGGTTGATGACGACGATTTTATGAACGATAGCGGTAAATATTCCGCTCGGCCTCAGCAGCTTTCGTGTACGACCTTTGATGCTGATGAGTTTCGCTACCTCTATTTCGATATCGATGCGGCTACGGTGGACGTCAAGGTTGTTGATGGCAACAAGGCTCGCGTTATCGAGCGGGGGCGCGTTGCCGAGGGTATGGATGCCTCCAAGGCCGCGACGCAAAACATCGCATCCGTCGAGGACTCGACGCTCAAGGTTTCCCAGTTTGGAAGTGACGACGGTAAGGCAATCGATCGCTCAGTTACGGTCGAGCTGCCGCGCCGTGTTGCCGAACATCTGAAGGGAGTCAACGCGCACGTGGGCTCGGGCGATCTGCAGATTGCCGGTGTCATCTGTGATGGTTTCGACCTTTTCCTGGGTGCGGGAGATGTAGAGTTTACGGGCAGCGTGACTGATGCGCTCAGCGCTGAGGTCGGTTCGGGCGATGTGACGTTCGAGCTTTACCAGGCCCCCGCGAAGTCGATGGACGTGAGTGTGGGCTCGGGCGATGTGGAGATGACGGTTCCGAACTCGACAGGCTTTAAAGCGAGCCTCACCTTGGGCAGCGGCGACTTCGAGAGCGATTTCCTTCCGCTTGGCTACGACGGCGAGACCATTTTGAATCTTGAATTCGATAACGGTGACAAGTCTGCCACGTATCTTTTTGAGGTCGGTTCGGGCGACATGTCGTTTGATTCGGAGTAGTGAGGCAGACGAAAGCCTAGGCGAAGATATAGACGCGCTGTTTGATGAAGGCGCCGAAGCCGAGATCGGCTCCGGCGCCTTTGCCTTTACAATGGGGGCATGGAACAGATTATCTTGAACATACTCGAGGCCCTGCGTCGCGGCGAAACCGTGGACGATAAGGCTCTCGTCAAACTGATACATGCCGAGGCGCGTCGTGAGGGTGCCGACAAACGCGATTTGGCCAAGCGCCGTCTGCTTCCGTTTTACCAGCGGGTAAAGCGTGAGGAGTCGTCGCGTTGGGCTGGGTGGAATGTCGATGCCGAGCTGGAACGTCAACTGCTGCAGGTCCTGCGTATGAAGCCGCGCCGCACGGCCTCGGGCGTGGCGACCATTACCGTCATCACCAAGCCGTGGCCGTGCTCGGGCGATTGCCTGTTTTGCCCCAACGATCTGCGCATGCCCAAGAGCTATCTGCACGCCGAGCCGGCGTGTGCCCGTGCGGAGCAAAACTGCTTCGATCCGTATCTGCAGGTGAGTGCCCGTTTGACGGCGCTTTCGCAAATGGGGCATGCGACCGATAAGATCGAGCTTATCGTGCTTGGCGGTACCTGGAGCGACTATCCGGAAGGCTATCAGACATGGTTTATGTCGGAACTCTTCCGCGCGCTCAATGACGATGCCGTGGCCGGCGTGGCGGCCAACCCCATGTTGGCGCGTCCGGGTATCAGCCGTGCCGAGGCGGGGCGCCTGCTCGATGACGCTCCCGCTGATGCCCTGCCGCCGGTGGTAGCGGAGCGCCGCGAGCGCTATCGGGCTGCCGGCATTGCGACCGACGAGGCCGAGCTTGCGAGCGGTGTTGCCGGCGAACAGGAACGCGTAGATGCTGCCGTGGGCGGCTATAACCGCGCGGTGCGTCGTCTGTACGGTTCCGGTACGCCGTGGGGCGAGGTTGCCGAGTGGCAAACGGCAACGATGGAGGAGCTCGAGCGTCAGCAGCGCATCAACGAGACGGCGAAGCGTCGCGTGGTGGGGCTCGTTATCGAGACCCGGCCCGATGCCGTGACGCCACAGGCGCTCACGCTCATCCGCCGCCTGGGTTGCACCAAGATTCAGATGGGTATCCAGAGTCTCGACCAGCATCTGCTCGATATCAACGAGCGTCGCATTTCGGTGGCGCAGATCGAGCGGGCGTTTTCGCTTGCGCGCCTGTTTGGCTTTAAGATCCATGCGCATTTTATGCTCAACTTGCTGGGCGCCACGCCCGAGGGGGACAAGCGCGACTACGAGCGCTTTATGACCGAAGGGGCCTTTATGCCCGACGAGGTCAAGGTCTATCCGTGTGCGCTCATCGAGGACTCGCGTCTGGTGGGCCGCTATGAGCGCGGCGAGTGGCGCCCCTATACCGAGGACGAGCTGCTCGATGTGCTGGCCGACGACATCGTGGTGACGCCGGCGTTCTGCCGCATCAGCCGTATGATTCGTGACTTTAGCTCCGACGACATCATGGTGGGCAACAAGAAGCCTAACCTGCGTCAGCTCGTTGAGAACCGCCTAGCTGCTCGGGGTGACGGTGCGACGGTGCGCGAGATCCGTTACCGCGAGATTAGCACGGCGGGTGCCGACTTGGATGAGCTATCTCTTGATGAGGAAGTGGCGTACGAGACGCCGGTGACTTACGAGCGCTTTTTGCAGTGGGTGACGCCGCAGGGCAAGATCGCGGGCTTTTTGCGGTTGTCGCTGCCCGACCATTCGTTTGTTGCCGCGCATGCGGACGAGTTGCCGACGACGCCGGACGAGGCGATGATTCGTGAGGTGCACGTGTATGGCATGGCGGCACGCGTGGGGGATCAAGGTCAGGCGGCTCAGCATCACGGTCTGGGGCGTCTGCTCGTGGAGCGTGCGTGTGAGATTGCCCGGGATGCGGGTTATGCGCGTATCAACGTGATTAGCGCGATTGGCACACGCGAGTACTATCGCCATCTTGGATTTTATGACCATGGCCTTTATCTGCAAAAGGAGCTCTAGATGAACAAGCCGAGTGTTTCTGCCGGCGTCGTTGCCAGCGTTGCTCTGGGAGCCGCGGCGCTTGGTGCGGCCGCTGTCGCTGTTCGTGCTGCCTGTCTGCAGGTTGCGCGAACCCGCAATGGGTTGGCGCGCGTGAAACGCGTGCACGATGAGGGCGGCGATGAGATTCGCGTGCTCGTGCAGGGCGGTGTCTACCAAAGCGCAAGCCATGTTGGCGATCGTTGGGCAGAGCCCGTCTTTGCGTATTATCGTGCATTTGACGATGTGTTTGAGGCCGAGGACGCAATGCGTGACGCTTATGGTCACGGTATCGACCGTACGCTTATGCTGGGCGGCGGTGGGTTTGCCTATCCCAAGTTCGCGCTGATGTCGCACGAGAGCTTGCGCATGGACGTCATTGAGTACGATGCCGAGATTACTCGCCTGGCGCGCCGTTGGTTCTACCTGGACGAGCTGGAGCGCGCGGTGGGCGACCGCTTGCGGGTGATTACCGCTGAGGCTCGCTCGTATCTGGGCGTGACGAGCGTGGGCCATCGTCGCTACGACGTGATCGTGAGCGATTGCTTTGGCGGTGCCGAGCCCGTGCGCGAGCTGGCGACCGTTGAGGCGCTGCGTTTGGTGCGAGGCAGCCTGAACCTCGGGGGTATCTACGTTGCCAATATCGTGAGTGCAAACGAGGGGAGCGACGTGACGTTCCTGCGCGACTGCGCTGCCACGGCACTCGAGGTATTCGCCCACGCTTGGGTGGTCCCATGTGGCGATACGGAGTTCGGCGGCGAGGAGAACTACCTGCTCATCGCCAGCGACGGTGACTACGCCTTTGCCGAAGCCGTGCCCTTCGATGCCGGCTTCCTCGGTACTGCTCTCCACGACTAGCGCGTCTTTCTGCGACCAGTTTGTTTGGGATGAGGCTATTTTAGCTACTTCATGCCCAAAGTAGCACAACAAGCCCCGTCCCAAAAAGACTGGTCTTAGGCGTGGTCGCGCCAGCTGAGGACGCGCTGCTTCATGCCCTCGATGTCGAGCACGCCTTCGGCGAAGCCTTTGCGCACGAGCTCCTCGGGAACGTACTCGTCGTAGCGATCAAAATAAGGTACCTCGCCGGGATAGACGAGCTCGATGGGGTCGAAGTCCTTTTCGGCCTCGGCTGCGAGCACCTCAAAGAACGTCTCCTCGTCGGCCTTCATCTTAAACTGCATAAAGTATGGACGCGACGGATCGAGCCCGCGAAGGCCCAGCTCCGCGGCACACTTAATCTTGAGCATACGTTCGAGCGCCAGAAAGGCGTAGCTGCCCAACCAGGGGAAGAGCACCCAGGTATCGCCGCCCAGGTTGATGAGCGGCTTGGTTCCCGCACCCGAAATATCGGCCGTATGACGAGCCTGCGCTAAGCGGGCCCGTGCGTTACCCATGAGGTACGGATATGTCGCGTGCTCGTTGAGCGCCTTGTGCATGCGCTCGAGTACGTGTGTATTGATGTCGCCGGGGCAGTCGCCAAAGTAGGCCGGCACCCGGCCCTTGACCTGCGTGGCAAAGACGGTGTGGCGCTTCCAGTCCACTTCCTCGACAATCCAGCAGTGTCCGGCGATGGCGATGCGCTCACCGGGCGGTGGCGGATTGACGATCGTGCCCAACTCGGCCGACTCGCTGCGAACGGTGAACTCCTCGTTTTCCTGGAATACGGCGTAGAACTTAAAGTTGTTAATGATGCGCTCGCCCGCGAGACCCACAATGAGCCCACCGCCCTCGGTGACCTGGATATGGTCGATCTTGATGAGGTGGCGCAGCAACACGCGATAGTCATCGGCCGAGATGCGATGGAAATAGCTGAGCGTGAGCACGCGCTGGGCAAGCTCGGCCGGCGTGAGCTCGCCGGTGCTGGCGAGCGTCGACATAGTCTGGTGGTAGAGCAGGCTGTAGGGGAGTCGATCGAGCTCGGGCGGCTCGACCCACTTTTCCTCGCGATAGAGTTGTACGAGCGCGATACCCTGCAGGAGCTTCCACGGAATGGTCTCGGGCATCATCGTGCGCGGCTCGGGCTCTTCCTCGCGCATGACAAACCACATCTCGGGCGGAAGATCGCGGCGTCCCGTGCGGCCCATTCGCTGCAAAAAGGAGCTGACGGTAAACGGCGCGTCGATCTGAAACGCACGCTCCAGGCGGCCGATGTCGATGCCAAGCTCAAGCGTAGAGGTGGTGACGGTTGTCTGTGCCTGTTCCTCGTCGCGCATGAGCTCCTCGGCGGTCTCGCGTAGCGATGCCGAGAGGTTGCCATGATGGATAAGGAAGCGGTCTGGCTCGTGCCGGCTTTCACAGTAGCTGCGCAACATGGAGCACACGGCCTCTGCCTCCTCGCGCGAGTTGGCAAAGACCAGGCACTTGCGGCCGCGGGTATGTTCAAAGATGTAGCCCATGCCGGGGTCGGAGTTGTCGGGTGCGGTGTCGGTGGGGTTGAGCAGCGCCTGTTCGGTTGCCTGCGGGATGTCGACTTCGCCCTCGGGGGCTGAGGAAGTCCGACGGTCCTTGGGGGCAGCCTTGCCCCGTGCCTGCTCGCGACGTTGGCGGCGTTCCTCCTGTGTGAGTTGTCCGCTATGGCGCATGTCTTGGGTGCTGACGGGCAGTGCCGCGGGCGGTGCCGCCTCTATGCGCTCACATGCGAGCACCTCGGCTTCTTGCGGGCCTGTACCCACGATTCCTCGCTGCTGTGCCTGGGGACCCGAGTTGTAGAAGTGCTCCATGGAGATACGCCACACGCGGCGCGGCTCCTCAAAGCGGGGGATGACGCAGTCGCGTTCCGTCCCCTGCGACAGGAAGGTACCCGTGCGTTCCGGGTCTCCGATGGTGGCCGAAAGGCCAATGCGGCGAGGCTGCACGCCGGCCATGCGCGAGAGTCGCTCGATAAGGCAGAGCGTCTGCCCGCCACGGTCGCCGCGCATGAGCGAGTGGACCTCATCGATGACCACATAGCGCAGGTCGCAGAACATACGCGGAATTGCCATGTGCTTGTGGATCAGGAGTGCCTCGAGTGATTCGGGCGTAATCTGTAGGATACCGCTCGGCTTTTTGATGAGCTTTGCCTTGTGCGACTGCGAGACATCGCCGTGCCAGTGCCAGACGGGGATATCGGCCTCTTCGCACAAATCGTTGAGGCGAACGAACTGGTCGTTGATGAGTGCTTTGAGGGGGCCAATGTAGAGGGCGCCCACGCTCGCGGGCGGGTTCTCCCAAAACTCGGTCAGGATGGGAAAGAAGGCCGCCTCTGTTTTGCCGGAAGCCGTGGATGCCGTCAGGAGCACATTGTCTTGCGTGTTGAAGATGGCATCTGCCGCCGCAACCTGGATGGAGCGCAGGCTCTTCCAATCGTGGGAGTAAATGAAATCCTGGATAAACGGGGCATATCGGTCAAAAGCGTTCATGGGACCTCCTCTCATCAACGGGCTGATCAACGCAACGGGCAACGGCTCGATATCTTGCAACATCGGCGTTTGCCATGATAAACCTGCCAAAATAAACCTGTCCCTTTTTGGCAGGTTAGATGGTGAATTCGGCGAAGTTGCGGTCGTCGTCTGCGGTGCCGGTGTCATCTGTTGCGACTGCCGGCGTCAGCGCGTCGCCACCAACGCTTTGCAGCAGCTCGGCTACGTTGGCGTCGGGGTTCTGACACAGGATATCGAGCAGCTCGATAAAGTCGCGGATGACCTCGCGGGGCGTCAGATGCGTGTCGGCCCCCACGCGGCCAAACTCAATTTTGAGGAAGTTCACCAAGTCGTTCTCGGTAAGCGTGGGCGTCCAGCCAAAGTAGCCGGCATGAATCTGCATGAGCTTTTCGATGAGCACCAGCAGCTCCTCGTAGGTGAGCGGCTGCAGTCGGATGATGGGCGCGAGCATGTCTTTGAGATCATCACGCGCAAAACGGCCCTGAGCGAGACGGCTCCGAAGGGCCTCGTAGGAAAAGACGCCGCGGCGGCGGTCCTCGATAGAGGTCGGCGTGCCGCCCATGATCATGCCCAAGTACTGCGCCTTGCCCTGCAGCGTGTCGTTGTACATCGTTAGGATTTTCTCGTAGTTGTACTGTCGCGTGATGGCGTTGGGAATCTTGTACAGATTTACGAGCTCGTCGATGAGCACCAGCATGCCCTTGTAGCCGCTGCAGACCAAAAAACGTGCGATGAGCTTAACGTAGTCGTACCAGTCGTCGTCGCTGATGATGGTCGAGGAGCCTAGCTCGGCGCGCGCCTCACTCTTGGTGCGGTACTCGCCGCGAATCCATTTGGTCACGCGACTCATAGCTTCTTCGTCACCCTCCGAGACGGCCGTGCGGTAGCGGCGGAGCATGCGGACAAAGTCAAAGCCGTGGACCATTTCTTCGAGTGGAGCGAGTTGGGCATTAACGGCAGACTCGTCGACGTCGGCACACGAGGCGACCCAGCGATCCAGAATAAGGTTGAGCGCACCGCCCTCGGGGCGCGTCTTGGTCGATATATTGCGGATGAGCTCGCGGTAGGTGGCAAGGCCCTGGCCCTGGCCGCCCTGTAGGCGGCGCTCAGGGGAAAGGTCGGCATCGGCGACCACAAAGCCCTCGCCCATGGCATGCGTTCGGATGGTCTGAAGCAAAAAGCTCTTGCCGGCGCCGTAGCGACCGACTAGGAAACGGAAGCTTGCGCCCCCATCGGCGATGAGGCTCAGGTCGGTGAGCAGAGCACGGATCTCGACCTCTCGCCCCACGGTGATATAGGGAAGGCCAATGCGCGGGACAACGCCGCCCTTGAGCGAGTTGAGAATGACGGCGGCGACGCGCTTGGGCACACGGGGTGCTGCGGATTCGGTATCACTCATGGTCTAAGTATCCTCTCACGTCTGCTTCGTAGTCCTCGATAATTTGCGGTCCTGCTGAGCCAAATTCAATAACGGTGTCGCCCACCAGGTCAAAGAGCGCCTCGTTGATGCTATCGACGAGCATGTCCTCACTCTTGCCCGACTGTGCCACCGCCGATGCCGTCTGCGCTGCGTTTTGCTCGAGGAGCGCTCGAAGATAGGCGTCTGCGGCGGGGTCGAGTGCGGACGCGGTGTCGGCGGGCGTGGGCGCTGGTGCGAGGAGCGGGGCTACGACGCCAAACTGCTCGGTGGAGATGATCGGCTCGCTAGCCTCGTCCTGCTGCGTGGTCGTCGCGACTGGTTCGGGAATCGTGTCGGCCATGGGCTCGGCTTCCCGTCGTTCGGCAACTGCCACCTCGGTATCCGCAAGCGTGCCGTCCTCGCGCTCCTCGTCGATCAAAAGCGCCTCGCGCGTTTGTGCGGCGGCGCTCCGAATGTGCCCCAGCTGGCTCAGGTCGATATCGATCTTGACGGGCTGATGTGCAGCATCCCATGAAAGCCATGCCGTGATCTCGTCATCGATAATCTTAGCCAGATATTTGGGAACCTTTTCTTCCTTAAGAGGATGGCCGGGATCCAGTGCCAAGCGCAGACGCTGATCGCAAGCGCGCATTATCTCACCGAGCTTGCTACTTTTTTGTCTGCTGCCGTGGATGCGCGTACATTCCCAAAAGCCATTTTGGCAGCGGTAGATGTGAATGGGGTCCAGGCGATATTCACAGTCCTCGTGGCGCTCGGGCGCAAAGAACACGGCCGAGGCAAACATGGTGTAGGGCATTGCCGTCTCCTCCCCAAACAAGCTCGCTACGATGCCGGTCTTTCGGTGCGTGTCATAGTAGCGCGCCATACGGACATACACGGCGCATGCCACGTGGCGCAGGTCGCGATGGTGGGAACGGTCGAGCCGTGAGTTATTCAGGTTGTACGTCGAGAGTGCGTCGATGGCAGCCATGAGCCGCTCCTCATGCGCCTCATCGGGCGGAAGGGGAAGCGTGGGCTCGGAGGTCTTGTGACGCTTAGGGGGCAGGTCCGACGGCGCCGGCGCGGGTACAAGGTCTCGCGCTGCGCGGCGCAGCTCGATGAGGGCGTTGTCGAATGCGACGGTTTTAGAGTCGCGAAGCAGCTTGGGGTCGAGCTCATGGAATACGGCGTAGTCCTGCAGCCACACGCGTGCGAACCGGTCGATGCCGGGTTCAAAGGCGCGATAGGCATCCCAAAATGCCTTGATCTTGTCATAGCCGTCACGCGGATTGTCGACGCCAATGCCGCAGATCAATTCGTAAAGATAAAGAAAAGCAAACGAGGTCGATGTCTCCTCGATATTGCCGCGGCGCACTTGAGCACGCCAGGTAAAGTAGCCGCGCAACTGTCGATCGCTCATGGCATTGTAGGTGGGAAAGTACGACTTAAAGGTGCCGTTGTAGGGGCAATCGTCCTCGAAGTCGGCCATCAGCAGGCCTTGGCGGTAAAAGAGCTCCGCCTCCGATAGCCAACGTCCCGCGCCGCCTTTGGGATCCTCTTGCCAGCGTGATATCTCGCGCATCTTGCGGTACTGGTCGGGGAGGAAGTTCTGCATCTGACGACCGGTCTTGAGAATCGGCTCGTCAGCATAGATTTCGTTTGAGAAGCGGGCGGACTGATGGGTCCGGGCCTCGGCCATAATGCGCTCGATGAGCATCTTGACGTCCTGGTCGGCCACCGCCCTCTCCTCTCCCTATGTGGTGTCGGTGACCTCATATCATAGCACAGCATCAAACAGATGTTCGAGATACCACTGCGTAGATAGATTTAGAACAGGAGGGCGTAGATGACCGCCACGACGACGGAGGGGAGCATGTTGGCCGTGCGGAAGGTCTGAGGCCGAATAAGGTTAACGCCGACGCAGAAGATGAGCATGGAGCCCACAAGCGAAAGGCTGTCGAGGGCTGCGGTGGTCATGATGGGGGAGAGTGCGCCGGCAAAAAGCGTGATCGTGCCCTGGAATACGGCAACGGGCAGGGCCGAGAAGATGCAGCCGCGGCCAAGCGAGGCCGTCATGGTGCAGACGATGATGCAGTCCAGCGCGCCCTTCAGAGCAAGCGTGGACCAGTCGCCGAGCAGACCGTCCTGAATCGATCCTACGATGGCCATGGCGCCGATACACACGGTGAGCGATGCCGAGACAAAGGCGTTGGTGAACTCGTTGTCGCCTTCGCTGCCGGTTTTGCGCTTGAGCCATTCGCCGAGGTTCTCGATGGCGGCCTCCAGGTTGACGGCCTCGCCGATGAGCGAACCGAGGGCAAATGAGACGATAAGCATGGTGGTGCCGGTGGTCGCCAACGCTTCTCCATCGATAACGAGCATCTTTTGCATGGTGCCGCCCAGGCCGATAAACAGGACGCACAGCCCTGACGCCTTCATGAGCGTGTCCTGGATGCGGGGCGTAATGAAGCGCCCACCCATGAGGCCAAGCAGACCGCCCGCGATCAAAAGCGCGACGTTGATGATCGTTCCTAAACCCGGCATGAACCCTCCTGTAATTGATGCCAACGCGGCAATCGTAGCAGAACGGGGAAGGGAGCGCTCAGTATCCGAGCCAAGTGGCGGTTAGCGGTCTAGGACAGGACGGGGCTAAAGTCGAAGCGCAGCGTCATGAGGTGCTGCGGGGATTCGATGGCTGCGGCAATGATGTCGGCATCTCGTGCACGATCGAACCCTTCAAGTTCCATTTGATAGGGGAAGTCTTCTTGGATACCGATGCGACGCGGAACCAAAAGCTTAGTTCCGTCGAATTCTTCGGTTCGCGTTCCGTCTGCTGCAACGGAATAAAGGTGTAACTTGGCGGTCGTTGTGGCATCAAGTGCCGAGATAGCTTGGATATCGTTCGATGCGCTCCTTGCTCCCACTGCTGTAAGTGCCGTAGGCGCGACGACTTCGCCCGAAGGCAAAAAGACGAGCTCGACGGTATTGGGGAATGCGATGAGGATGTTTTTGCGGCGGGGCGCATTGGCAGCGACTGGCTCAATGCTTGCGGCATCGACGGTTTCCGTGTGGTCGAGCGCGACCATCATGTAACAGTTGCCTTCGTCGACATCTGGGGGAGCGGCAAATTCCAGGCCGTCTTTCGGCTGGGGATTGCCTAGTTCGGTGGCGGTGTCGCCTGGCTTCTCGAGAGGAGCCGCAGTGTTGTCTTCTGATGATGCATCGTCTGCATCGTTAACATGTGTCGGTGCGTCTGCGACCTCGTCTTTGGGGGATTTGTCATTATCGCTCGATATGGGAGCAGCAATCCCGACGGACCCCACTCCGTGCCATGTCATTTGGAGCAGCGCCGGATCGGCGAGAATGCGCTGCACGCCCGGCTCCTGGGCATCGATATTGATGGGGGCGGGTTCTGATCCACGCGTGAGGTTAAGCGAGCCCTTCTGCCTATTGCTTTGAGCCTCTTGGTCGTCCGCGTCGCCAGCGTAGAACAACAAAGGTGCATCTCCCGTTGCGATGGCTTCGGTGTCCGCCTTGGTCAGTCGCAGCGATGCCGTAAAGGAGATGATGGGCTGCGCGCCATCGACATTCGAGGGAACGCAGCCCAGGCATACACCTCCTCCTTCTTCTTCATAGGTTGCGCTGTCGAAGACGACCTTCGCCCCGTTCGCCGAGTCATCGACCGAGGCGATATCGATGCGCAGCTCTAGGTCGCATGGGTCGCCATCGGCGTCGACTGCAGCCGATTTCCATGTGCAGATGGCATAACCTGCCTGGGGGCCGTTCTCCTTGTCCGGTCGCTTGATATCCACGACTATCGAGTCGACCGTATTGCGGTGAAGGCATCCCGAGGTTCGGACCGTGGCGTGTGCGAGAGAAAAACGTTGGCAGGCGACGATACCCGACGAATTCGCCACGGGGTTCAGAGCTTGCGGTAAGGAGTTTGCCGTGGCGGGCGTCGCCCAGGCGGCGAGAGGCGTACCGCTCGCCAGTGCGCTGCAGAGCGCGGCAACGGGCAATAGATTTTTGGGTGCCATGGTTCTCCTATCTATTCCGCGTACTCCGGTTGTGCTTGGCTATTGGTTGCGTTTGATGTGCAGGCCAAGGCACGTCAGCCCTGCTCCCGCCGTGGCGACGCCCACCGCAATGAGTTGCCGGGGGTCGCTCGTCTGAGCGAGCGGCTCGTGACGGCTGCTGCGATTAAGGCCCGAAAGGTCGACGGTCACTTCTGTGGCCGCCTGCGCTTGCTCTTGTTGAGCAAAGGCCATGGCAGGTGCGGACGCCAGGATGCCGACGATGGCGGCCAGTGCAATCGCCTTAGGACGTGGCGTGCGCACCGGGCTCGACCGTCCAGGTGATGCTTGCCACTTGATCTCCCGTACCGGTGGCGTGGTAGATGTCACGCGTGACGCGGGCGACGTGGCCACTCACATTGAGCTTGATTTTGTCCGTTCCGTCGGCAATGCCCTGGTACTTCATGTCGAAGTTTGCGTCCTTGGAAAGATCGAGGCCCGTAGTCTGAGTCGCCGAGCTGGCATCCTTTTCTGCCTTATCGGGGCCAACCTTAAAATCGATGGAGTTCTGGGCCGAGCCCGTCTTTGCGTCTGCGGTGATTGTCCAGTCGTTCTTGGCCGTGACCTTCATGTTAGTGACGTGGATGCCATATGCCGAGAGGTTGTCGATGGTAAGCGTCTTGCCGGAGGGTCCTACAAGCGTTCCGTCGGCATTGGCGGCAAAGGGGATGACCGTTGGCGCCTTAAACGAAACATTGCTAATGTCGGCCTTCACCGTCACATCGGTGGTTCCAACGCGCACCTCTGCCATGGCCGCCGTTGGCGCGGCGCCCATCGCAAGTGCGAGCGCAAGCCCTGCGCCCACGGCGAGTGCCCTGGCTCCGCTCAGGTTCATGGGTGTGTTCATAATCGATCCTTTCTGCTCGTCACGGACTGTTTCCGTGATGGTTGGACGAATGGGGACAGGGTGTGGCCCCTGCGAGCGCGTAGGCCACTAGCCTTCTGCCTGGGCCACCCGCACTTTGACGCGCGTCGGATTGCCATGGGTGTCGTAGGTCTTGGCATCGAGTGCCTGAATCTCGATATATGCCTCGCCTTCTTGGATATCGCCGGCGGGGCAGGTCTCAACCGTCTTGCCGGCTTCGACCACACCGGACTCATAGATGGTCTCGTCGTTTTGAATCACACGGAAGCGCTGGGGAAACTTGTTGTCTTGGACGTTTTGCACGTTGACGCGCAGCTTGCCGCCTTCCTGCAACTGTGCGACCGGCGCGACCGAGATCGTCATCATGTTGTCGCGGACGATGGCGTCGAGCTCATCCTGAATTTCTTGGCGCGATTTGCCCTCTGCCGTCGTGACCGAGGCGCCCGCTTCGGGCACGGGCTGCGACTGCCAGGCGTATAGCCCTACGGCGATGAGGGCGCAGACGATAGCCAGGCAGACAACGACGAGTTTCTTGCGACGTCCCAGTCCTGCAAGGCGGGGCGGCTTCTTCGCGCTCATGCGGCGTCCTTGGTGATGTAGACGCGTGCGAACGTGGACGGGTCCGCTCCAAAGAGCATGTGAAGCATCAGGCGGCGCGAATAGATGAGCTCGTCGAAGTCGTGAGGGAGCTCGATGTTGTGGATGCGCGCGATGTGGTGGGCGAGCGCCGAGAACGACTCGGGGTCGCAGATAACATCGGTGGTGACGTGGTAGACCGTCGTGTCAGGGAACGCCTCTTCGTCGAAAGGCAGGAGATAGGGATCGTCGTCGACCTCGATGGCGACGCCGTACTGGGGCCAGTAATATGCCATGGGAACCTCCCTGCTTCTGGGGCCAAAACTTCCATTGGTTTTGGCTGTCGATGCCGACCGTATCAGTCACTACTTGACCAATTTCTGACCAAATGCTTGACGGATTGACATCTCTGCAGGTAAAAGATGGCAAAAATAACTTCAACTTTTTTCGAGCGACAATTGCGTGGTCGCTGGCGGTAAAGCGACATGTGTCAAAAGCATCGTCTGCCGAGGAAACCTTGCCGCTCGCCGAATTGCACGAACGTAAAAATCGCCAATTATGGAGACGGTCTCGAACACGTCGACAAAACGATGCGGTAACATCTCCCTGCAAACACTGTAGTTAGCTAAAGGGGGAGTTCGCGTGTCTGCAACCATCAAACCCTTCACCGACGAGTTCGAAGAGTATGGTCGCGATGAGTCTCGCACATCGGGCGAGGCCTCGAGCATCTCGTTTCCGACAACGGAGGACGAGGTCCGCGCCATTTTGAAAAAGCTCCATGCCGAGCGTGTCCCGGTGACGGTTCAGGGCGCCCGGACCGGTCTTGCCGCCGGCGCCGTGCCTCATGGCGGTCACGTTCTCAATACTTCCCGCATGAATCGCTACCTAGGCATTCGCCGCGATGAGCAGGGCCGCTTTCTTTTGCGTGTGGCGCCCGGCGTCGTGCTGTCTGAGCTACGCAAGCAACTGGGCAAGAAAGTGCTGCCGACTGCCGGCTGGGACCAGACATCGCTTGAGGCCTACGAGGAGTTCCAGGAAGCCCCCGAGCAATTCTTTCCTACCGATCCCACCGAGGCATCTGCCTGTCTGGGCGGCATGGCGGCATGCAACGCTTCCGGCGCCCGTAGCTACGCTTACGGCCCCATGCGCCCTCACGTCACGGGCCTTCATGTCGTGCTGGCCGATGGCGATCTGCTCGAGCTTCACCGCGGCGAGGTTTTTGCACAGGGTCGTCGCCTTTCGCTCGTCACGGTGCAGGGCCGCACGCTCGAGCTCGACCTTCCCGACTACACCATGCCCAAGACCAAAAATGCTTCGGGCTATTTCGTCGCTGACGATATGGATGCCATCGATCTTTTTATCGGTGCGTGCGGCACACTCGGCGTCATTACCGAGCTCGAGATCGCCCTGCAGGCGGCACCTTCGGTCGTATGGGGCGTGAGCTGCTTCTTCGACAGCGAGGACAAGGCGGTGTCTTTTACCGATTCCGTGCGCCCCGTGCTGTCCCATGCCGCCGCTATCGAGTATTTCGATGCCGACGCCTTGGATATTCTTCGCCGCCAGCGCGAGCAGTCGACCGCGTTTGCCTCGCTGCCGGCACTCGACGATGAGGCAAAGGTCTGTGTCTATGTGGAGCTCGACTGCGACGACGAGGCGCAGGCGACCGAGGAGCTGTACCACTTGGGATGGGTTTTGGAGCTTGCGGGCGGCCGCGACGACGCGACCTGGGTTGCGCGCACCGAGGTCGATCGCGAATGCCAGCGGTTCTTCCGCCACGCCGTCCCCGAGAGTGTCAACATGCTCATCGACGAGCGTCGCCGCACCGACCCCACCATTACCAAGCTGGGGTCGGATATGTCGGTGCCCAACACGCGCCTGGCCGATGTCGTTGCCCTCTATCGCCGCACGTTGGCCGAAAGCGGGCTTGAGTCTGCCGCCTGGGGACATATCGGCAACAACCATCTGCATGTGAATATCCTGCCGCGCGATGCGCAGGATTATCGCCGCGGCGGAGAACTCTTTGCCCAGTGGGCTTCCGAGGTCACGGTCATGGGCGGCGCCGTTTCTGCCGAGCACGGCGTCGGCAAGATCAAGGCGGGCTTCTTGGAGACGATGTACGGTCACGAGGCCATGGTCGAGTCGGCGCGGCTCAAGCTCCAGCTCGATCCTGACGGGCAGCTGGGTCGCGGTAACCTGTTTTCGGAGAAGCTCTTGGATGAGCTCGTCCAGAAAGGGGGCGCGTGAAGATGAGCGATTTCCATATGGTAGTGTGCGTCAAGGCGGTGCCGGGCAGCACCGAGGTCAAGATGGACCCCAAGACCAATACCATCGTGCGCGATGGCAAGCAGGCGGTCATTAATCCCTTTGACGCGAGTGCTTTGGAATGCGCGCTGGCGCTCAAGGACGACTTTATCGGCTTTGGCATGGACGTGCGTGTGACAGTGGTGTCGATGGGCATCCCTGCAACCGAATCGCTGCTGCGCGACTGCATCGCCCGAGGCGCCGATGATGCGCTGCTGCTGACCGACCGAGCCTTTGCGGGCGCCGATACTCTGGCAACCACCTATGCCCTCAAGTGCGGCATCGAAGCGCTCGACGAGGACTTCGACCTGCTCATCTGCGGCAAGATGGCGGTGGATGGCGATACGGCCCAGATCGGCCCCGAGCTTGCCGGTGCCTTTGAGATCCCCTGCGTGACCGACGTGAGCTGCGTGCAAAGCGCGGGCTTTACGACGTGTGGCTCGCTGGCGCTCGTTCACGGATGCGATGCCGGCGAGGAGACGGTGTACCTGGAGATGCCGTGCGCGATGACGACTGCCAAGGAGATTGGCCAGTTGCGTATGCCGAGTATTGCCGGTATTCGCGCGGCAGAGGAGGCGGACGTGCGCGTGGTCAGTGCCGTCGACGTGAACGCCGATCCCTCGCGTTGTGGCCTTGCCGGATCACCGACGCAGGTCGTGCGCTCGTTTGTGCCCGACCGTGATCAAACGTGCGAGGCCGTTGAGGGAACGGCGTCCGAGCAGGCGGTAAAACTTGCCAAGATTATCGAGGGGATGGCATAGATGAGCGGACTGATTATCGATAGCGAAGCCTGTATCGGCTGCGGTCGCTGCGTTCGCGCCTGTGCCTCGGGCGGCATCGTAGTGGAAGGCGAGCGGCCCAACCGTTGCGCCCGCGTAACCGACGGCTGCATCCTATGCGGCGGGTGCGTCGACGCCTGCCCCGTCAACGCCATCTCAATCGAGCGCGATGAGACCACCGGTGCGGTAGACCTTGACGCATATCGAGACATTTGGGTCTTCGTGCAGACTGACGAGCACGACGCCGTGGCTCCCGTGGCCTACGAGCTCATGGGCAAGGGGCGCGAGCTTGCCGATGCTCGCGGCTGCCGTCTGGTGGCACTGGTCGGCATGAGCCCCGAGGGCTCGCTCGGGGACCTGGAGCATCTGGTTTGCGCGGGCGCCGACGAAGTCCTGGCCTGTCGCGACGAGCGCCTGCGCCAAAACGATGCGGAGGTCTACGCCCGCTTGATCTGCGATTTGGTGGCCGAACGCAAACCCGAGGCCATCCTGTACGGTGCGACCGCTTTTGGCCGCGAGCTGGCGCCTGGCGTTGCCGTGCGCCTGCGGACGGGCCTTACGGCCGACTGCACCGTGCTTTCGATGGATACGGAGACGGGCCTGCTGCAACAGACGCGTCCGGCGTTTGGCGGCAACTTGATGGCCACCATCATTTGCCCCAACCACCGCCCTCAGATGGCAACGGTGCGCCCCGGCATCTTTAAGGCGCCCGACTTTGACTATAGCCGCTCCGGAACGATTGCCCAGGTATTTCTTGCGGAAGACGCCAAGGCTCGTGTCGAGATTTCGATTCCCGCCGAGAAATGGGGCCAGCAGGCTTCGATTGCCGATGCCGAGCGTCTAGTTGTTGTGGGTCGCGGTATTGGCTCCAAGAAAAACCTACCCTTGATGCGAAGGCTCGCCGAGGCTCTGGGAGCCGAGCTTGGCTGCACACGACCTGTCGTGGAGGCCGGCTGGTTGGAGTATCGCCATCAGATTGGCCAGACGGGCGTGTCGGTCTCACCCAAGCTCCTCGTGAGCATTGGTGTCTCGGGTGCCATCCAGCATCTTGCCGGCATCGGTGGGGCGGAGTGCATCATCGCCATCAACGAGGACCCGGATGCTCCCATTTTTGGTGCTGCCCAGTACAAGGTTGTCGGTGATGCCGTCGAGGTCGTCGAAGAGCTTCTGGCCCAGCTCGGGCGCTAGGCGCCGGCCAGCCAGGCTCGCATCTCTTTTTTTAGGCGTTCCCAGGTCGCTTGCGTGGCGGGGTCGGTAAAGGGGTGCACGATGCCGAAGGGTGCGTCGAGCAGGCGGTAGATATCGCCCTGCTCGCGCGCCAGCGCTCGGCTTGCCGGATAGACGAGCTCAAACATAAAGCAGATAAGCCCCACCAAGTAGTCCGCGGGCTCATCGCGCTCATCGCGCGTGACGCAGCGGTGCTCGTCAAAGGCGGCCAGCGTTGGTACCGAGAAGCGGCTGGCAAGAAACGCGTCCTCATTCACTTTGAGGATGGTGTCGACGGTACTGTCGGCGATGGTGCGCATGATGTCGATCTTGTCGCCATCGCGCACAATATCGCAGAAGCGCCGCGTGCGCTCGTCGAGCTGCGCGGGCAGACGGAAATCGCTGTGATAGGCAATGCTCGCTCGAATGAGTTCGTCTTCTACCGGATCGTCGATAAAGTCGCGGATACTTGTTGCCGCGGGCGCATCTGTAGGTGTTTCGCCAAAGAGGACCTCGACGCCCAACGCCGCATGGCTCACGCTTTCGGCATCATTAAACGTATCCCAGCGTCGCAGCTGCTCAAAGCGGCCCATATCGTGCAACAGCCCACAAAGCCACGCCAGGTCAATGTCCTGCGGTGACCAGCCCTGTTCGCGTGCCACGGCATCGCATGCCTCGGCAACGTGGTACGTATGCTCGATTTTGAGCGCGATACGCGGATTGGCGGCATCGTAGGCATCGGTGTAGGTCTTGAAGGCCGCGGCAGCCCGCGTTCGATCGATAGCTGTCATAATGACTTCCTAAAAAGTTGTGTCTTTCTGTGTCTTTCGATCCGGGGGCAATTGTAGGTGAACTCGGTTACCATCGGGCGATGATTCTGCCGCGTCGTTGAATGCGGCTCGGAAATCTTGTCGGGACGAGGAACGCTATGGTGCTCAAAATCGTTAAAACCGTCTGGCCGGTGATGCTTACCTATGTTGCGATAGCCGCGCCGTGCGGAATGATTATGGCGCAGACGGGAATGGAACCCTGGATGGTTTTTGCCCTGAGCAGCACGTTCGTGACGGGCAGCGGGCAGTTTATGATCTGCAATCTGTGGCTGGCAGGTGTGCCTGCAGCATCGATCGTCGCGAGCGTCGCCGCAATCTCTTCGCGCTTTGCGCTTTATTCGGCATCGATCGCACCGCATTTGAGGGGTGCTTCGAAGCGTCAGACGCTGGCTGTTGCCGCGACACTTACCGAGGAGGCATACGGCATTTCGCTTGCCAAGTTGGTTAAAGGGGAGGATTGGGGTCTGCTCGAGTCCTTTGTGCTCAACGTGATCCTCATCGCAACATGGGGCGTTTCGTGTACGACGGGCGCCATCGTCGGCGCCGTTGTCGATGTTCCCACCGCTATTGCGGGTTTTGTCTGCACATCGCTCTTTATCTGCCTGCTCTTTTCGCAGAGGTTGTCGCGCGGCAATGTCGTAGCTGCCAGTTTGGCTGCGGTGTCCGTCGCCATATGCAAGTTCTTGGGGTGGACGAATATCGCCGTGCCGGCAAGCGTGCTCGTCGGCGTTGTCGCGGCGCTTGCGTGCGATGCTCTCGCCGAAGGAAGGGGTGCTCGCGATGCCCGTGAATGAGTTTTTGGTCCTGTGGCTGTCGTCGTGGGCGGCCATCGCATTTTTCCGCATTGCCCCGGCGTTCGCCTTGCGCGGGAGAACGCTGTCGCCCCGCGTTACCGAGGCCTTGGGTTATATTCCGCCCGCCGCCTTCGCGGCGCTGGTTGCTAACGATTTGATAAGCCCTGGCGCTTTTGACGCCGGCTTGTGGCAGGGCTTGATTCCCTGGATCGCGGCTGCCGGCGTCGTGGCGGTGGCAATCAAGACAAAGTCGATGCTATGGTGCTGTGTCTCGGGCATCGTGCTCTATATCGTTTTGAGCCTCGTATAAGAGCAGGACGCGTTATCATCCCGGCCAACGAATCCAATTTCTCACCGAGGCGGTCTGCTTCTTCTGGTACCATGGTCAAACTTTACTGTAGCAAAGTATGACGTGGGCTTTTGTTCCGCGTCAGCGGAAATAGGGGTTTCATGGCACAGGAAGCGAACGCCAATGAGCAAAAGAAATTCAAAGTACCGCGCATTCCGGGTGACATCATGATCTACCCGATGATCGTCGGCCTTTTGCTCAATACCTTCTGCCCGCAGGTCTTCGAGATCGGCGGCTTCTTTACCGCTGCCTGCCGCGGCGGTTCCAACACCATCGTCGCCGCGATCCTGCTGTTTGTGGGCGCCGGCATCAGCTTTAAGTCCACGCCGGGTGCCATCAAGACCGGCATCGTCGTGCTGATTCCTAAGCTTGTGGTGGCAGCCGCGCTGGGTCTGGGCGTTGCGTATTTCTTCAACGACAACCTTTTGGGCCTGAGCTCGGTTTCCATCATCGGCGGCATTACGTTTTGCAACATGGCGCTCTACACGGGTATCATGGGCGAGTTCGGCGACGAATCCGAGCAGGGCGCCGTGGGTATCCTTTTCTTTACGGCCGGCCCCGCCGTCACCATGATCATCCTGGGCGTTTCGGGTCTCGCCAACATCCCTGTCGGTACCATCATCGGCTCCATTTTGCCGCTCGTTATCGGCATGGTTCTGGGCAACCTCTTCCCGTTCATCAAGAACCTGCTGGTTCCCGGCGCCAATCCCGCGATCGCCGTCATCGGATTTCAGCTTGGTGCGTCCATGAGCCTGTCGAGCTTTATCACCGGCGGTATTTCCGGCATCTTGCTGGGCCTTTTCACGCTGTTTGTCGTCGGCCCTATCACCTTTGCGTTCGAGCGCCTGTGCGGCGGCAATGGCAAGGCAGCCGTGGCTTGCTCTACTATTGCTGGCACGGCCATGACCACACCGGTTGCTCTCGCCGAAGTCGCACCGCGCTACGCCGAACTTGCGCCCACTGCGTACGCCCAGATCGCCACCGCCGTTATCATCACGGCGATCATGGCTCCGATTCTGACCGGCTGGGTCGACAAGAAGTTTTGCCAGGGCAAGGAGGATCTGTCGCCTGCCGGTGTCGAGGCCATCGAGGAGGCCATCGCGACCGACATCGATGGCGAATAGCAATCGCTACCAATCAATGATGCCGGCGTGCAATTCGCGCCGTTTGAGCGCCCGAACGATGACTGTTTTGCAGTGACGTTCGGGCGCTCTGCTATGATTCCCCTTACCCCTGCGGGTAGGGGGTGTTTGTTGCCCAGACCAGAATCGGGCGATTCTGACCACTTGAATATTGAAGGGATGGCGTCTAGTGGTTAAGGCGCTCAAGATTGAGATATTCCTGCTATGCATGATTGTTCTTATCGGGCTTGCCGCACGAAGCCGCCGCTCCTTGTTCTCGAGCACCCAGCAGCTTCTGTTTAGCATGCTGGGCTACACGTCTGCAGCCTACATTTTCTTCGATATGATCTGGACGCTCTCGGACGGCGTGAGCACTCCTGTAGGCATCACGGCCAACTGGATTTCCAACGCGGTCTCGTTTTCGCTGTTCGCCATCGCGTGCCTCATTTGGTTTTTCTATTCCGAGACAGTGCAGGGCTCACGCCTTTTGACCGCGCGCTATAGGGTGGCGCTCGTGACGTTGCCAACCGTATTGGTGGTCGTGCTGGCATTTACCAGCTACTGGACGCACACTATGTTCTATATCGATGCACAGGGCGTATATCGTCGCGGAGCGCTTTATATGATTCAGCCTATCGTTAGCTACTGCTACATCATATATACGTCTTTGCATGCCTTTATTCAGACTCGAAAAGTCGAAAGTCTGCAAAAGAAGGCCATTTATCGCACCCTCGCCTTTTTTGCGGTTCCCGCTCTGGTGGGCGGTACCTTCCAGGTTTTGTTTTCGGTACCGGGCCTTTGTGTCGGTATAACGCTGAGCATCCTGCTGCTCTACATCATCTACCAGGAGCAGCTGATCTCGACCGACCCGTTGACTGGCCTCAACAATCGCAACCGTTTTGAGACCTATATGCTGTCGCTCTTTTCAAATGTGGATCAGGCCGAAGATGTGTATCTGCTTATGATGGACGCTGACGGCTTTAAGCAGATTAACGACCGGTATGGACATGTGGAGGGCGATCATGCCCTCCAGGTCATATCTGCTACGCTCAAAGAGGTTTGCTCGGCGTCTGGTGGCTTTATCGCACGTTATGGCGGCGATGAGTTTGTGGTGCTTCAAAAGGCGACGGCGGAGCAGGACATCATGCGTCTGTGCGCGGCAATCAGCGACGAGCTCGCGCGCGCCGAGGTCCCGTATCTGTTGCGGATGTCCATCGGCTACGCACAGGTTGGTGATGGCGTCGATACCTGGCAAGACTTGCTTCGCGCTGCCGACGCGGAGCTCTACCGCGTAAAGCGCGAGAAGAAGAAAGCCGGCGTCCAGATACGCTAGAAAAAAGCGAACGCTGGCGTGCGTTGCGGCCCTCAGCTCACCGATGTACTCCATTAAGCTAAAGCATGTGAATCCCCTCGACTAAATAAGGGCGGTTCGTTAGGCCTTTTTGGGTTTGTTGACGATGATGATGCCGCCGCAGACCAACAGCAGGGCAACGATGACGGTAACGGGGCTCGTGCCAGCGCCCTCGCCGAGCAGCAGCGCGCTCAGCACCACACCAAAGACGGGGTTCATAAACCCAAAGACCGAGACGCGGCTGACGGGGTTGACGGCAAGCAGGCGCGACCACAGCGAGTAGGCGACCGCGGAGATAAGCGCCATGTAGATGATGAGCGCGATGGCGGGGGCAATCGCCGTGGGGGAGAGTGCGCCACCCATCAAAAAGCCGATGGCGGTGAGGACCAGGCCGCCGACCAAGAACTGCCACCCGGCAAGCAAGACGCCGTCGTGCTCGCGCGAGAAGATACCGATCAGGCAGGTCGAAAGGGCACCCGCGACGGTGGAGGCCAGGATAAAGCCCTCGCCGTCGAGCGCAAAGCCAAAGGTGCCGTCCGCGCCCGAAAGGTTGACGAGCGCGACGCCGGCAAAGCCCAGTATACAGCCAAGCACCTTGGCCATATCGAGCTTCTCGGTGCGAAATGCCAGGGCGGCAAAGAGGATGGCTAGGAAGTTGGCGCTGGCCTCGATGATGGAACTCGACATGGCGCTGGCGCGCGAGAGTCCCAGGTAGAAAAAGAAGTACTGCCCGATAGTCTGGAAGAGTGACAAGACAAAGATGGGCTTGATGTCACGAGCCTGCGGAATGAGGGGGCGGCGTTGGGCCGCACTCATCCCAACGATAACCAGGGCGCCGGCAAGCGTGAAGCGCAAGCCCGCAAAGAGCAGCTGTGAGGCGCTATCGTGAGCGGGGATGCCAAAGAGCCCGTAACCGATCTTGATGCAGGGGAAAGCCGACCCCCAGAGCGCACAGCAGACGAGACAGCCCAGGATGAGTCCGGGCAGGGTGGCGAGATACGGCTTGCGGCTTTCCATGATGTCCTTCCTACATGTGCGAAGCAAAAAAGAACCCGCCACTGGGTGTGCCGGTGGCGGGTGTTGTTACCCGAGGGGATTGTACCCGATGGGACGCATTAAGCGAAGTAGGCCACGCCGCTCTCAAAGATCGGCATGAACTTATCGCCGGGGACATGCTCGGGCACGTTGCGGTACAGGTTGTCGCCGCGGCGCTCGGCATGGCCCATCTTGCCCAGGACGCGGCCGTCGGGGCTCGTGATGCCCTCGATGGCGAGTACGGAGCCGTTGGGGTTGACGGAAAGATCCATGCTCGGCTTGCCGTCCTCGCCCACGTACTGCGTGGCGACCTGGCCGTTGGCGATCAGCTGGGTGAGCACCTCGTCATTGGCGACAAAGCGGCCCTCGCCGTGGCTGATGGCGACGGTGTAGGGGTCGTCGAGGCTGCACTGCGACAGCCACGGGGACAGGTTGGACGAGATGCGGGTGCGCACCAGGCGGCTCTGATGGCGACCGATGGTGTTGAACGTCAGCGTGGGCGCATCGGGCGTGGCGTCGACGATGTCGCCGTAGGGCACCAGGCCGAGCTTGATCAGAGCCTGGAAGCCATTGCAGATGCCCAGCATCAGACCATCGCGGGCCTTGAGCAGATCGCGGACTGCCTCGGTGACCTCGGGAGCGCGGAAGAACGCCGTGATGAACTTGGCGGAGCCATCGGGCTCGTCGCCGCCCGAGAAGCCGCCGGGGATCATGACGATCTGGCTTGCACGGATGCGGCGGGCAAGCTCGTGGGTGCTCTCGGCGACGGCCTCGGGCGTGAGGTTGTTGATCACGAAGGTGTCGGCCTCGGCGCCGGCGGCGCGGAAAGCACGGGCGCTATCGTACTCGCAGTTGTTGCCGGGGAACACGGGGATTACCACGCGCGGGCGGGCGATCTTGGCGCCGCCGTACACGTGGATATCCTTGGCACGGAAGTCGATGGTCTCGACCTCGGCGGTCTCGCCGGCGCTGCGGTAGGCAAAGACGCCCTCGATGCCGCTCTCCCAGGCCTCCTGGAGCTCGGAGAGCTCAATGACCTCGGAACCGGTGTCGATAACATAGCCCTCGACGGTGGTGCCCAGGGGCTCGACGACAACGCCGTCGGCGACCTTGGGCAGCTCGGCGTCCTCGGCGAGCTCGACGATAAAGCTGCCATAGAGCGGGGTGAAGAGGCTCTCCACGTCCACGTCCTCGGCAAGCTCGATACCGATCTGGTTGCCGACACACATCTTAAAGAGGCTCTCGGCGCCGCAGCCGTAGCCGGGCGTGGAGACGGCCAGGGCGTCGCCAGTAGCAGTGAGCGCCTCGACGGCGTCAAACGCGGCGAGCAGCTGCTGGGCGTCGGGGCGGTAGTCCTGGCCATAGGTGGCGGGGGCGATGCGGACGACGCGGTGCGTCAGGCCCTTGAATTCGGGGGAGACGGTGCGCGCCGCGCGGCCCACGGCGACGGCGAAGCTGATCAGAGTCGGCGGAACGTTGAGCTCGCCGGCCTCGTCCTCAAACGAGCCGCTCATGGAATCCTTGCCACCGATGGCGCCGGCACCTAGGTCGACTTGGGCCATGAGGGCGCCCAGGACGGCTGCCGTGGGCTTGCCCCAGCGCTCGGCCTCGGTGCGCAGACGCTCGAAGTACTCCTGGAAGGAGAGATAGGCGCGCTTGTGCTCAAAGCCGGCAGCCACGAGCTTGGCGATGGACTCGACCACGGACAGGTAGGCGCCAGCAAACTGGTCGGCTTCCATCAGGTAGGGGTTGAAGCCCCATGCCATAGCGCTTGCCGTGGTGGTCTCGCCGTCCACGGGGAACTTGGCGACCATGGCCGAGCTGGGGGTGAGCTGCGTCTTGCCGCCAAAAGGCATAAGCACGGTTGCGGCACCGATGGTGGAGTCGAAGCGCTCGGAAAGGCCCTTGTTGGAGGCAACGTTGAGGTCGGTGACAAGCGAGGTCATGCGCTCGGCAAGCGTGGTGCCGGCCCAGCTGGGCTGCCACACGCTGCGGGCGCACACGTGGGCGACCTGGTGCTTGGGCGCGCCGTTGGAGTTGAGGAACTCGCGGGATAGGTCGACGATGGCGACACCGTTCCAGGCCATGCGCATGCGCGGCTCGGCGGTAACCTCGGCGATAACGGTCGCCTCCAGGTTCTCCTCGGCGGCGTAGCCCATGAACTCCTCGACGTCACCGTCGGCGACGGCGCAGGCCATGCGCTCCTGGGACTCGGAAATGGCGAGCTCGGTGCCGTCCAGGCCGTCGTACTTCTTGGTTACGGTATCAAGGTCGACATACAGGCCGTCGGCAAGCTCGCCCACGGCGACCGAGACGCCGCCGGCGCCAAAGTCGTTGCAGCGCTTGATCAGACGGCAGGCATCGCCGCGGCGGAACAGACGCTGCAGCTTGCGCTCGACCGGGGCGTTGCCCTTCTGGACCTCGGCACCCGAGGTCTCGATGGACTCGGTGTTCTGGGTCTTGGAGGAGCCGGTGGCGCCACCGATGCCGTCACGGCCGGTGCGGCCACCCAGCAGGATGATCTTGTCGGTGGGGGCGGGGCACTCGCGACGAACGTGGTTTGCCGGGGTGGCGCCCACGACGGCGCCGACCTCCATGCGCTTGGCCACGTAACCGGGGTGATAGAGCTCGTTGACCTGGCCGGTGGCAAGGCCGATCTGGTTGCCGTAGCTGGAGTAGCCGGCGGCAGCAGTGGTCACGAGTTTGCGCTGCGGCAGCTTGCCCTCGAGCGTCTCGGAAACCGGGACGGTGGGGTCGCCGGCGCCGGTGACGCGCATGGCCTGGTACACATAGCTGCGGCCCGAGAGCGGGTCGCGGATGGCGCCGCCCACGCAGGTGGCGGCACCGCCGAAGGGCTCGATTTCGGTCGGGTGGTTATGGGTCTCGTTCTTAAAGAGGAACAGCCAGTCCTGGTCCTCGCCGTCGACATCGACCTTTACCTTGACGGTGCAGGCGTTGATCTCCTCGGACTCATCGACATCGGTCATGACGCCGGTCTTCTTGAGGTACTTGGCGCCGATGGTGCCCATGTCCATGAGGCAGACGGGCTTGGCGTCGCGGCCGAGTTCGTGGCGCATCTCCATGTAGCGGTCGAAGGCCTGCTGCACCACGGCGTCGTCGATCGTCACGTCATCCAGGACGGTGCCGAAGGTGGTGTGGCGGCAGTGGTCGGACCAATAGGTGTCGATCACGCGGATCTCGGTGATGGTGGGGTCGCGGTCCTCATCGCGGAAGTACTGCTGACAGAAGGCAATGTCCGCCTCGTCCATGGCAAGGCCGCGATCGGCGATAAAGGCGGCAAGGCCGGCCTCGTCGAGCTCGCGGAAGCCATCGAGCACCTCGACGGGTTGGGGCTCGGGCGTCTCCATGTACAGCGTCTCGGGCAGGTCGAGCGAGGCGATGCGGGCCTCGACGGGGTTCACCACGTAGTGCTTGATGGACTCGAGGGCGGCTTCGTCCAGAGCGCCCGAGATCATATAGACCTTGGCGGAGCGCACGGCGGGGCGCTCGCCCTGGCTGATGAGCTGCACGCACTCGCTGGCGGAGTCGGCGCGCTGGTCAAACTGGCCAGGCAGGAATTCGACGGCAAAGACGGCGCCATCGCTTGCGGGGAGCTCGTCGTAGGTCACATCGACCTGGGGCTCGCTAAAGACGGTCGGCACGCAGGAGCGGAAAAGCTCCTCGTCGATGCCCTCGACGTCGTAGCGGTTGATGATCCTCAGGGCCTCGATGCCCTTGATGCCGAGAATCTCGGTCAGCTCGCTCTTGAGCTGCTGAGCCTCGACGTCGAACCCGGGTTTCTTCTCCACGTAGATACGAGAGACCATTGGTTCCTGCCTTCCTGATCGGTTGGGCGTACGGTACGGTATGCGGCAGCGGTCGGTTTGCGGGGACTGCCCTGCGGTCGCCTTGAGCCACATGTTTGTAAACCTCACTATGATACGACAGCTCGTGGCGCGTTGAGGACGGCGAGGGTGCTACAGTGAAGCGCAAACAAGAGAAAGGCATCACATGGCATTCGTTTCACTCGCCATCATCGCGCTCGTGGCCTTTGCAAGCCCCTTCATCGCCTCGGCGATCCCCGGAAAACCCGTTCCCGAGACGGTCTTTTTGCTCGTGTTCGGCGCGGTGCTGGGACCCCATATGCTCGGCGTCATCCATGTAGATGCCGAGGTCTCGCTTGTTTCCGAGCTCGGCCTGGCTTTTTTGTTCCTGCTCGCCGGCTTTGAGATCGACCCTAAGAACATTACGGGTGTGGAGGGGCGCTACGGTATGGCCACGTGGGCCGTCACGTTTGGTATCGCCTGGCTTGCCGTGCGCTTTACGCCGTGGTTCTCGGTCAGCCATTTCGACGGTATTGCCGTGACGCTCGCCTTGACCTCGACGGCGCTTGGAGCGCTCATGCCCATCTTGCGCGAGCGCTCGCTCACCGGCACGCGTGTGGGCGACTCGATTCTCGCGTATGGTACTTGGGGCGAGCTCGGTCCCGTGCTCGCCATGTCGGTGCTGCTGTCTGCCCGTACGGGCATCGAGACGCTTGTGATCCTTGGCCTGTTTGCTGTGGTCTGCGTGTTGCTGGCCGTGGTCCCCAGCCGCTCCAAACGCATCGGCAGCCGTTTTTTCGCCTTTATTCAGGAGCGCGCCGATACCACATCGCAGACGTTCGTGCGCCTGACGGTGCTTATTTTGGTCACGCTCGTGGCGTTTTCCGCCATTTTTAGCCTCGATATCGTGTTGGGCGCTTTTGCCGCCGGCTTTGTCCTGCGCTACATCATCCCCGAGGGCAACCATACGCTCGAGACCAAGCTCGACGGCCTGGCCTACGGCTTTTTGATTCCGGTGTTCTTTACCGTATCGGGCGCGAAGATCGATCTGACGGCCGTGGTGTCGCGCCCCGGGCTGCTCGTGGGCTTTATCGTGGCGCTGCTGATTATTCGTGCGGTGCCCATTCTTATTTCCATGAGCATTTGTTCTGCGACGCGCGATGTGTCGGCGTATGGCCGCATCACCGTGGCGCTCTACTGCACCACGGCGCTGCCGATCATCGTTGCCGTGACAAGCGTTGCCGTCAACGCGGGCGCGCTGTCGCAAGATATTGCGTCGGTCATGGTTGCCGCCGGTGCCATTACGGTGTTCTTGATGCCATTGCTCGCGCAGCTCTTCTACCGCGTGGTCGATGCCGCACCGGTCGCCGCCGTGGCAGAGGTTGCCGAGCATCCATCCGATGCGCTCGACATCCTGCGTGCCCATCACGATTTGGCGAGCCTGCTCGCACGCGAGCACGAGCTGCTGACCTCGCATGGTCACGGTCGCGTATTCGAGGGTCTGCCTACGCTCGATACGATTGCCGAGCGTCTTTCCGCCGAGGCGGCGAGCGGCCACATCGATGCCCGCATCGTGGACGCGGCGCACCTGCTTGCCGATAAGACCTATGGAGACGAGATCGACACGTCCGAGCTGACTCCGCATGAGCGTCGCCGCCTGGAGCGCGCCAAGCTCGCCGTGCGCGAATACCGCCGCCGCATGCTGGAGCTCTATGCGCGCGATGAAGCCCAGGACGACGACGGTAAGTAGTAAGGAATGCCGGGATACGGGTTCCGTCCAAATAATAGAAGGCGCGCTGCCTGCGGTTGATGCAG
>OLPV01000280.1_pt1 | contig 47549 bp, 45 predicted proteins | sample 1671961 | NCBI WGS metagenome assembly OLPV01 (sample SAMEA3136630, study PRJEB25190) | human gut metagenome | biome: human gut; feature: human-associated habitat; material: faeces | place: Austria | collected 2013 | reverse complement strand
TCCGTTCCGGTCGGTGCTGAACGGATGTCCGCCGGACATCCAGCACCCTCTCACGCACGTTTGATTGTATGAAAAAGCAGGACAGAAAAGGAGATGATGATATATGCCTTATTCTCTAAACTTCAGCAGTCAGAACAACAGTCAGAAAAGGAAGGCTGGCTAGATGCGGATGATTTTGAAAGAGAATTGGGGGTTAATATAGATTGAGAATAAAGTATTCTCCAAGTGCTGGCGATAAATTGCAGCAAATGAAGAAGCCTGATAATCCAAGACAATGTCCTTCTGTTGAAAAGATGATAGGAATTTCGAGTCCCTACTTTTTTTACATGTTGAACACAATTATGTTTTCTATCGAATTGATGGAAATATTATATATATTGTTGATATTTATAATGAACGGGAAGATTTTATGTGGAAAATGTTTGGAAGTCGATTAAGGAAATAGGAGAGCATTGATTATTGGGGAGAATAGGATAATTGAATATGCGAGAAAGTACCGGGTGGTATTCATGTTAATAGACATGTATATTACCCGGTATTTTATATTTCATTAAATTTAGATACTCTGATTCGGGTAGGCGAAATAAAGATATGCAAGATTTTCGGTGGTTCAGAATTTGTTCACTCGCGCATACTTTTCAGAAAGGATAGGAGGCGTTCTCGTTGATTCGTATTTAGGTAAGACCATTCCAACAGAATTGCTTCCTGATCTTCAGAGGGATAAATCATAACATCATTGGAAAAAAACTGGCTCAGTGTGATTCCAAAAGTATTGCAAAGAGCTTCTAATGTAAAAATATTTGGTAAGGTGTTACGATGAAAAATATTGGATATTGTTGAAGCGGCAATGCCGGATTCTTTTACAAGGCGATATTCAGTCCATCCTCTTTCTGCTGTCAAATCTTTAATTCTTTTAATTACGTCTATGTCCATGAATAACTCCTGCACTTTCTTAATAAAATAATGTCTTTGTAATATTTTATAGTAGTTTAGAAATCAAGGATAGCACTTTAAAAGGTTGTAAAATAAACTTAATATGGTAGTATTTGTATATTGAAGACGTTATATGTAATTTGTGATAAGTATCAAAGAGTAATATGAAGAGTTCACCCAAGAAACGAAGTAATATAACTGTAACGATTGCATTATCAAATACAAAGAAATGCAATGTTAAAAAGAACATTTTCTTTGTCAAATGTAACATTTTTTACATACTCTTTGTGATTCTGTTATTGTTTGAGGTACAAAGAACAGATGGAATGAGGGATAATTATGGAACGGATAAAGATTGCAGTGTGTGGGGATGATCGACATTGTCTGCAGATTATGGAAAATAAGATTGTACAAAATGTCAATAGGAAATATAAGAATAAAATACAAGTAGATCAATATGATCGGCATGTAGATCTGAATTTAATTGCGCAGCAATATGATGTAATATGTTTTAATGATCATTTCATAAAGGCGTTTGCGATGACTGATAGGAAGGAGGTTGTACTTTCCTTAAAAAGAAAGATTAAAACATATTATGTGGATGACATATATTATGTTGAGGCAGATATGAAGAATACACATATTTGGTTAGAGCAATCGGAGGTTATAGAACCGCTTTCTTTTCATGAGATAAAGAGTTTACTAGAGGGTGAGAACTTTATACAAATTCATAGAAGCTATTTAGTTAATTGTAAACATATAAGAAGTATTGATAATTGTTTAGCTTATATGAAGAATGGAGCATGTTTACCTATTAGTAAATATCGTAAAACAGATGTTTATCAACAATGGAAGAGCTATTTGCAGACATTTGGCAGTAATGGATAATAGAAATCTATAAGTCGGCAGTAATTCTGTGAGAAGAAATACTGCCACTTTTCGTTCCTTATAATACCCTTTGGTTCTATTTTATTGAAAATGATTTTTGAAAATAGGATAATGCAAACATAGAGGATTGTCAAAGAAATACGATTGGGAGAAGTTATGTTAAGAGTTGGAATATGTGAAGATGAATTGGACATAGTCAAAGAGCTTCATGATATGTTGGTTCGGATTTTGTTTTCTTATACGGAGATAGAGATTATTCATTATATGGATGGTCTTGATATTATAGAGAAAATTCAAAGCGAGGACTTTCATATTGATCTTCTGTTCCTGGATATCCATATGAAGAATATCGATGGAATGCAGACAGCACAATTTATTCGGAAACATCAGATAGATGTAGATATTATATTTTTGACTGTATCTAAGGAACATGTTTTTGACGGATACAACTACAGAGCATTTGCATATTGTTTGAAACCATTAGAGGAAGAAAAGATTGCTGCGGTGTTGCACAGATATATGGAAGAACGGAAGAAATGTGCTGATTGCCTGAATGTAATTGTAAAGGGGAAGGAACAACGATTGCCTCTTGACAGGATTATATATTTTGAAAGTCAGAAAAGAAAGATAATTGCTTATACATTGACAGATCGGATCGTGTTTTATGCAAAGTTGGATGAAATTGAGAATTTGATTAAAAATAAAGGTTTTTTAAGATGTCATCAAAGTTATATGGTAAATCAACGAATGATTGATTCTGTTGGACGAACGGTGATTGTTGTACAAGGAATACATGTTCCTATGAGTCGAAAGTATTATGAGGGATTAGGGAATGACAAGGAAGATAAGCCCAATATCCGGGTGACTCAAAGTTTAGCGTTGAATCAGGAGTGTTTAGGAGCAATTGTATTTAGCAAGGGCAAATTGATTGGTACATACTTTCGTATCAACAGCAATAAAGAAATCCGGATTGGAAGGGATGCTGCACAAGCAGATATTGTGATCAATGATAAAAAGATAAGTAGACTACATTGTGGAATTACATATGATAATCAAGAAAATCATTATTTAATTCAAGATTATTCAAAAAATGGAATTTTTTTGAGTGATGGAACACAGATTCCAACTAAGAAAAATGTGGTGTGTCATTCTGGAGATGAGTTGTGGTTGGGAAGTGAAGAAAACCAAATATGTCTTGGATAATGAAAATATCAACATATATAGAGAGAAAATGAGGAGGGTACAGATGATTCTACATAAGTGTAAGAAGGGACATTATTACGATAGTGACAAATTTGCAGAATGTCCATATTGTACGTTGGCAAAAAATGTAATGGAAGAAGAAACAGAAATAGACGTGAATAATGCGTTAGAGGCAACAGAAACAGTTGTTGGAAAATATGATTTTCATAAAGCAACAGACGGGGGAATCGTGAAAGAATGAGCGAATACGGGATTGTATGTTTAGAAGGAGAACTTCAAGGAAAAGAAATTATATTAGAAGAAGGAGAAAAAGTAGTTGTTGGACGGGATGCCAAAGTAGTGAATTTGGTGTTTAGAGATATGACAATTAGTAGAATACATTGTGTAATTGAGGTACAGGGTAATCATCAATATAGAATTACGGATTATTCAGAGGATGGAACATTAGTTGAAAAAGTTAAAAGAATAATGCCAAGGGAAACGGTAATAGTATCTTCAGGAGATGTATTAGCCATCGGAAGAGCGGGAACAAGAATACAAGTAAGGTGAAGGGAGAATGGATATGAAAAAAGCATTCAGAACAATGGCAATTGCATGTGTAGGTATTTTATGTGCATCACAGTTAAGTAGTATTAAAGTAAAAGCAGAAAATCAATGGAGTGAGTGGTCAGATACTCAACCAGTGAATTCCAATGATTATCAAGTAGAGCAACGTACAGTATATCGTTATCGGGATAAGCAATTTATAACAAGCTCAGCAGAGGAATATGACGGTTGGACACGAGACGATTCTAAGACAAGAAGGGTGTGGAGTTCATGGTCTGATTGGCAGGATGAAGAAGTAATAGATAGTGATACCAAAATAGTTAAGACACAATCCATGTATCGTTACCGGGATAAGAAAACAACGACTAGTACCAGTAGTACATTATCAGGTTGGACCCAATATGATAAAAAGACAACATGGGGGGCATGGTCTGCGTGGAGAGACTCGCCAGTGGGAGCGTCTGCAACCAGAAATGTACAGACACAGCAAGTGCAGACTAGAGCAGGATATACGCAATACCGATATGGCAGATGGAATAATGCAAGTAATACTTATTGGCATTTTTGCCAGACCTGTGCGGTTAAACAAAGAGGTGGGTCATGGCATGTAGTATATACTCCGTGGATGAATTCGCCAATTACCAGTTATGATACCGGACAATATTGTAATCATGGATATAGCTATAAAAATGATGGACAAAAAACTTATAATTATTATAACGGAAGTAAAAAAGAGCATTATTATTGGCAGGAAACACAAAACATTGCACCAACATATAAGACACAGTATCGTTATCAAGATGCAACAATTACATATTATTACTATCAGTGGGGTGATTGGTCAACGTGGAGTACATCTGCGGTAACGGCTACAGATGATCGTCAGGTAGAGAATAAGACACAGTATAGCTATAGAGAAGAGACACCGATATACACTTATTATCAGTGGAATGATTGGTCAGATTATAGTGTAGATAAACCAAATGAGAAACAAGATAGAGAGGTTGAAGCACAGGTACAATATCGTTATTGTAGAGTGGAAACAACTACCACAGAGCAACCAACAACTTCACAGCCGGATACAGTTACGATAGGAAAAGCAACAATAATTCCGGTAGATTCACAGAAAGAAGAGAAAAATGTAACAGATTCAGATGTTAAACAGGGTAATAACAAGAATAATACTATAGGAAATGGAACTATTCTTGTTAGCAAAAAGGGATCCTATAGGATTACGAATGTAAAGAAAAAGACAGTTGAATACACTGGAACAGGGAAGAAAAAGAAAACATCCATTGTAATTCCGTCTGAAATAAAATTTAAGAAGAAGAAATACAAAGTAACCGCGATTGCTTCTAATGCATTTCGTAATAACAAAAAGGTTAAAAGTATAAAGATTGGCAACAATGTTCGCAAGATCGGCAATAATGCATTTAGGGGATGCAGTAGGTTAAAAACCGTGTACATAGGAAAGAATGTTCAAAAAATAGGAAACTATGCCTTTTACAAATGTAAAAAATTAAATGAAGTAACGATACGGAGTGAAAAGGTAAGCCAAGTTGGAAAATGTGCATTCAAAAAAATCGATAAAAACCCAACAATAAAGATTATGAGAAGGATGATTAACAAGTATAAAAAATTATTTAAACATAAAATGTAGATTGTAATTGGGCGAGAGGGAGACAAATGATTGTTACGTTGTTGAAGAGAGATGGAATGAATAGTATTTCTTTGCCGGATAAGGTAAAGGGGCAATATTGGATTATGGACTATTCTCAACAGAATATACAGATACCTCTGATCAGTGTGGAAGGAATTCAGGGAAAGTGGTTCATTAAGTCAAACCGGAAGGTTCAGGTATTAGACAGTGAGAGAAGATATATGCGGGAGGTTCAGATCGAGGCATATAGCTTGTATTGTTTATATGACAGTGAGGATGATCGCTATGATTATCTCTTTGTAGAACCTGTTACAGTGGATCGCAAACAGTATAGCAAGTATATGGTTAATCTGGTACGGGATATTTATGTGGGAAGATCACAGAGCAATCAGGTCTATTTTCACAATATAGTAGTTTCATCTACCCATGCAAGATTTACGCAACAAAACGGAGAATGGGTCATATATGATGAGAATAGTACGAATGGTATTTATGTGAACCATAATCGGGTGCAGGATAAATGTTTCCTGCATCCGGGTGACGTTGTCTACATTATGGGATTAAAAATTATTATAGGAAATGGCTTTTGGGCAATGAATAATCCGGATCAGTTAGTACATTTAGATCCGGAGACTTTTGTTCCATTTGAACCCCGGTATATGGTGCATCGGGACGAAGAGGATTATGGAGAGTCAGACAGCGAATATTTTTATTGCTCTCCGAGATTTAAGAGAGATATCAAGACAGTAACGATCAAGATTGATTCGCCGCCAACCAATCAGCAGAGGGAGGAAATGCCGATCATGATGGCAATTGGTCCATCTATGACAATGGGACTTGCGTCGTTGACCACTGGTCTCTTTGCTGTAAATAATGCAATTCAAAACGGGAATGTATCAAGTGCAATTCCGTCTATTGTAATGTCTTCTAGTATGTTGTTAGGAACGGTATTATGGCCGATATTGAGTAAGCGATATGAAAAAAAGAGGGCGGCAGCCAATGAACAAAAGAGACAGTATAAATATAAAAAATATCTGAGTGAACGTGAGCAGGATATTGATAAAGAAGCAGCCAAACAGAAGGAAATCTTGCAGGAGAATTATCTGACTGTATCACAGTGTAATGATGTGATATGCAAAGTCAAAAGCAGCCTGTGGGAAAGAGAATTAGGACAGAATGATTTTTTGAAACTGCGTGTCGGAATTGGTAATCAGGATGCAGATATTCATTACAACTATCAGGAAAGACGGTTCATGTTGGAGGATGATAATCTGCAAAATGAGATGTTGAGTATATGTGAGCATCCAAAGAAGTTAGAACAGGTGCCGATCATTGTATCCTTGTTTGAAAATTATATCTCTGGTGTTGTGGGAAACCGGAGTGATGTGTTGGCATTTGCAAAAGGACTTATATTGCAGATGGTCGCATACTATAGTTACGACGAATTCAAAATTGTATTATTGGCAGATCCGTCAGAAATGAAGGAATTTGAGACACTTCGTTGGATTCCGCACCTGTGGGATAACGAAAAGAAACAACGTCTGATCGCTACGAATCCAGCAGAATTAAAACAGATATCAGCTTATCTGGAGCAGGTTATGAAGTGGAGAATACAATTGCATGATGAGGAAAGAAAGGATTGTAAACCATATTATATGATTCTCGCTTTTGACAGGAAACTTGCAAACAAGGCAGATATGTTGAAATTATTGTATCAACAGAAAAGCGGAATTAATGTGGGAGTTATCACATTGTATGACGCGATTAAAGACTTGCCGAAGGAATGTACAACCGTTATGGAATTAAAGGGCAATTCCGGACGGATATTTAATAAAAAAGATATTTCAGGGGAACGTGTGACATTTACGCCGGATATCTATATTCGACAGGATATGGATATGTGTAATATGCAGCTTGCCAATCTTCAATTGGATATCATGGCAACCGCATATAACCTGCCAAAGATGCTGACCTTTTTGGAGATGTACCGGGTTGGTAAGATTGAACACTTGAATGCGTTAAGCAGATGGAAAGAAAATGATCCGACTGTCTCTTTAGAGGTTCCGGTTGGAGTAGATACTTTTGGGGAATTATTCAAGTTAGATCTGCATGAGAAGTATCATGGACCGCATGGATTAGTCGCTGGAATGACGGGATCTGGTAAGAGTGAATTTATCATGACCTATATATTATCGCTTGCTTTGAACTATCATCCATATGAGGTAGCATTTATTCTGATTGATTATAAAGGTGGAGGTATGGCGAAGGCATTTGAGAATCTTCCTCATACAGCCGGTATTATAACAAATCTGGATGGTGCAGCGGTTAATCGTTCTCTGGTGTCTATTCAGAGTGAGCTGAAACGCCGGCAGGAAATATTTATCCGTGTTGGAAATAAGGTGGGCGAAAGCAATATTGATATATATAAGTATCAAAGATTATACCGGGATGGAATGGTGGAAGAACCATTACAACATTTGTTTATTATTTCAGATGAGTTTGCAGAACTGAAGACACAGCAGCCGGAGTTTATGGAGCAGTTAATATCGGCTGCCCGAATTGGACGAAGTCTGGGAGTACATTTGATTCTGGCAACTCAGAAGCCAGCGGGTGTTGTGGATGATCAGATATGGAGTAATTCTAAGTTCAAGATCTGCCTGAAAGTACAGGAACGCGCAGATAGTATGGATATGTTGAAACGGCCGGATGCAGCAGAACTTTCGGATACCGGACGTTTCTATCTTCAGGTTGGCTATAATGAACTGTTTGAGATGGGGCAGTCTGCATGGGCGGGGGCACCGTATTATCCGGCTGATCATGTTCAGGTTGAGAAGGATGACAGTGTCGAAGTATTTGATACGACAGGGCATATTGTCCGGGCAGTTAAGCCGCGACGCAAGAATGTAATAAAGAATCCACAAAAACAGTTGGATGCAATTACAGAATATTTACGGCAGACCGCAGAGAATGAACATATCAAGGTCAAGCCTTTATGGTTAGAGCCAATTGCGGAATACATATATGTAGATGATCTGGAAGAGAAATATGCAATAGAAGAATCGGGCTGGATGTTGAATCCGGTGATTGGAGAGTTGGATGATCCATCCAGACAGCGGCAGGACGTATTACGGATGGCATTGTCGAACAGTGGAAATGCAGCCGTGTTTGGTGCGGCGGGAATGGGTAAGACTACGTTTCTTACGGCTATGCTTTATTCCCTGACCAAACACCATACAGTAGAACAGATAAATTTGTATATTATGGACTTTTCATCAGAAAGCCTGCGTGTCTTTTCAGAAGCACCACAGGTCGGAGATGTTATGGTATCTGGCGATGACGAGAAGATTGCAAATCTGTTCAAATTGCTGCAACAGGAAATGAGTGAACGAAGACAGATGTTTGCTGCGTATGGCGGAGATATGCAGTCGTATATCAGGGAATCTGGTAAGACAGTAGCCAATATTGTTGTTGTGATCAACAATTTTGCAGCATTTTTGGAGCAATACGAGGAGCATGAGGAAAATATCATTTATTTCACAAGAGAGGGAACCAAGTACGGAATCTATTTTGTTGTAACTGCGGTTAATACGAATGACATTCGTTACCGAATATTGCAGAACTTTAATCAGATGTATGTATTGCAGTTGAATGACAGTTCGGATTATGCAAATGTGCTGGGAAATGTCAATGGAACATATCCATCTAAATATAAAGGAAGAGGTATTTTCAGAGAGGATCAGATCTATGAATTCCAGACAGCCTATGTGAATGAAAAGGGTGCAAATGTGATCGGATTTATCAGGGAGTACTGTAAGGAATTAAAGCAAAAATATGGAGATGCAGGATCAAAGAAGATTCCGGTATTGCCGGAAACCATTACTATAGATAACCTGCCAGAGGAGCACGAAGGAGTTACAGGTGTATTTGTTGGAATCAGCAAGGAAACTTTGGAATATCAACATCTGGATATCAAAGGACAGACTATATCGTTGATAACAGGTATGGATATGGAACAGATACTTCCGGTTATGAAGGGAATGTTGGAGGTTCTGACAAAGGCACAGACTTATGAAGTGATTGCGTTAGATCCGAAGAATGTTCTGTCAGACATAGGGTTAATGGTACATTATACAGAAGATATGGAACAACGGGTTGTAGAGATGTTTCAACTTCTGGTGCAGCGTAACAATACTTACAAAGCATGTGGAGGGGAACTTACGGATAGTCAGGACTTTCACCCAATTATCTATGTGTTACAGGACTATTCAGAATTGTTCGAACAGCTTTCAGTAGATGGAAGAGACAAACTTAAGACGCTGTTGGAGAAAAATGAGGCTGAATATCAGGTGCATTTTATCATTTGTGAAGAATCAGGCAACATGGGAATCCGTACGGTGGAAGCATGGCATAAGAAACATTGTGCAAAAGGCAATGGTGTATTTGTTGGTTCAGGAATTGCGGATCAGTATGTTCTCAAGGTGTCAGGAATGGATCGTGAACTACGTAAAGACATTCCGGATGACTTTGGATTTGTGGTAAAGAATGGTGCACATTGTCTGTGTAAGTTGATACAGGCGAAAAGATAAAGGAGGTAACGGATTATGGAAAGGTCAATTAGAACAAGAATATTAGAATTATGTATGTTGTTATGCTTTGGTGTAATGGCGGTGTCGTCTTCTGTTAAGGCAGACAGTATTAGTGGAACACCACAGTCTGTAAGCTTTGGAACGACATATAGTTATGCGGGTACAGAGGATAAGTCATATAAGATTATAGTACCGAGCTCCGGTAAAGTGTCGGTTCATGTAGTGTCAACGAATATGAATTGGGCATATTTCCCATTGTATGATGCTGACGTAGAGCGTGTTACATCACAAAAACCAAGTGAAGATCTTAGTAAAATAACAGGAAAGTTAGAATATTCTGGTTATTATTATTTAATGCCTGGTACATATTATCTTCAAGTGGATCATTCCAATAATTATTTTGTAAATTGGCAGATAAGCTTTGAATTTCAGACAGCAAATGAAAGTTTTACGAATGGAGACGATACAACTGGTTCGGCAAATACAGCACAAATCGGGCAGACATATACAGGTCTGTTAGGGTATACCGATCAGATAGATTATTATAAAGTGGATCTAGGATCAGCGGGTAAATTAACGATTAATGTGTCTGGAACGGAGTATATGGATTACAGAGTATATCTATATTCACAGAATGGAACGCGATTATCTAAAGAGTATGTAAGCTATAATGAAATCACACATTTGCCATCGTATAGTGATACATTTAATTTGAAAATGGGAACCTATTATTATGCGATAGAACGGGTGAACGGATGGGGAGGCATATATCAAGTGGGAACTTCCTTTGTTGGGGCAGCTGAATCATTCCCAGACACAGGAAAGGATGATTATATTGGTGGTGCTAATTCAATTGCAATTGGAATGACTTATAGTGGACAGATTGCAAATGCTAATCTGGTAGATGAGGATTATTACAGTTTTTCTGTAGAAACTGGTAAGACGTATGTGTTTGGTATGAGTGCCGAGTTTGATGATATTTGTTATATATATGATGGAGCAGGTAATAAAAAGGTAACATTGTACCTTCAATACAAACAGACAACGGGAAAATGTGAGATTTCAGAAGAATTCACTTTACCCACAGGAACATATTATTTGCGTGTTGGAAAGAGCCATCATACAGGTAATTATAGCTTCTCTATAACAGAGAAATCTGCAGTACAAAAGAAGCAAAATTCTAAACCTGCCAAGGTGAAGTTGAAAAAGGTGAAAAGTCCGAAGAAACGGACATTGCGTATTCAATGGAATAAAGTAGCGGGTGCGACGGGATATCAGGTAGAGGTAAGTAAAGGCAATGCAAAACTGAAGAGAACGGTAAAAACGACAAGTGCGTCGGTTGTAAGGCTATCCAGAAAAAAACGATATAAGGTCAGAGTACGTGCATATGTGGATAGAAATGGAAAAAGAATCTATGGTGCATGGAGTAAAAAGAAAACCGTAAAGGTGAAATAATACAAATGAGAGGGTGAGGAGTATATGAAAAGATATTGTATATTGTGGATAATATGTATCTGTTTGCTGACAGGTTGTGGAAAAGATGCTGGACAAGTGGGTGAAACATCAATGGCTGATACGACAATAGATGTTTCAGAGGTGCAACAGGAAGGTGAACAGGAGTCAGATGCTACAACCGAAGAAGCAACAACAGAAGATACACAGGCACAATGGCAGGAAGAGTTTGCACAGGCGAGAAGGATGGATTATTACGGAAGAATATTATGGGATGTGCAGAATGCATATGCTCTTCCAGGTGGAGAGAGTGTTGATTCAGAGGGTGTAGATGTATCGAATAGTAAATATGCAATCTATGATATTGACCGGGATGGACAGGATGAGTTATTACTATATTTCCTATTTGATGAGTACATGAACGGAACGGCACGCGTATATGATTTTGATCCGAATACCGGAACATTTATAACAGAGCTGACAGAAGCACCACAGATTACAAGCTATGACAATGGTGCGTTAATAGTGAAGTTGCAAAGTAATCAGTCTTTAGGAGAAACAGTATGGCCATTTCATGTATATACATATGATGAGACAACAGGAATATATACAATGAGGGGAAGTGTAGAGACATGGGAAAAGAGCTTAGCGGCAGAGGATTGGGAGGGAACTCCGTTTCCGGATAATCAGGATGCAGATGGAGATGGTATTCTGTATTATATAACAGATTCACAGGGGAATGGCAGTGATACACCAAAGACAAAAGAGGAATATGAGGCATGGCTGAATACATTTATTGGCGGTGCGGCTGAGGTTGAGATCCCGTGGTTGGATGTGACAGAGGAAAATTATGGTTCTTATTACAACAAGAATAAAGAAATGTTCATGCAACAGTATCGAGAGAAGAGTGCAAATTATGGAAAAGATATTGCATTGCAGTATATTGAGGCAGAGGATAGTGACGCAGAGGTAGAGAATATTGAAAGTCTGTTGGAAGATTCTTATGGTGTACAGATGAATTCAGAGGAATCAAGTGGGTATACTTTTTTGGTTACAGGAACGATGGATGGTGTGGAAGTGTACACCTCAAGTAAAGAAGGTCCAATAAGTTTTTGTTATGAAGGAAAGCAGATAGCAGATGTTACGGCATGTGGAATCTATCCGGGAATGGCTGAAGATGAGGCAAAGAGGATATTAGAGGATACAGGATTCTATTGGGATGAGTATGAATATGTGACAGGAAAAATGGATGGCAATTATTATATCTCATTAGAGACAGAAGATGGTATAGTACAGAGAATCTGGGTTGGTTACATATTTACATATTAGAATTTATCTGAAGAGGGTGATAAGGTGAACAAATTAATGGTAGAGATATACCTTCCAGCAGCAGGGAAAAGCTATGATGTCAGGATACCATCTAATAGTAGAATTGGCGAGATTATTCCATTGCTAGAGAATTGTATGTCAGAGTTAGCAGATGGATATTTTGTTCCGGGCACAGATACGATCTTATGCGAGCGGGTTACAGGGACCGAATTGGATGTGAATTTGACCGCAGCTGAAATGGGTATTGTAAACGGAGCAAGATTAATGCTGATATGATGTGAGAGTTTGCATCAGAAATGCTAAAAGGAACATTTTCTTTGCTAAAGGTGACATTTTCTGTTGCGGGCATACAGATTCGGTAAAATACATATAAAAGAGAGACGGAGGTGAAAGAATGGCAGTAGAGGGAATTAAGATTGATTTAGAAAAACTGAAAGAGATAATTGGGAATATGAAGACATCGCAGGCAGCAATTGCAGAGACTCTTAAAGTTATTCAAACAGAAATACAGAATAAAAATGATGGATGGGATAGTGCGGCAAAAGAAAAAATGACAGAGGAATTTACCAAGATTATAAAAAAGAATACAAATTTTGATAAAGATTTGTCAGAGTATATCAAATATATATCATCTGCGGTATCTGGGTATGAAACAACTGAACAGAAGATTAAAAATAACGCTGAACAATTTCGATGAGGAGGATGTATATGTTATATAAAATAGATGTCACTACGTCAGAATTAAGAAAAAAGGCAAAAAGAATGGAACACAATTTATATGATGAATTGGTTCCACAAATTAACAAGCTTTATAGTGATGGCATTAATCAGTTGTGTGTAGGTTGGAGAAGTGATGAAAATAAAGAATATATAAATAAATTTGTTGATTATTTAGAAGATTTAAAAAAGCTAGGTAATGCAATATCTGATTATATAGTTTTTTTGAAAATGGCTGCGGATACATATGAAAAAGCATTAGAGGAAAGTAGTAATGGAACAAAACGCAATGGATAGCGGGGTGAAAAGATGGGATTAAAAAATTATCATGAACAGAAAGCGAATCTTTCAAAAATTGATAATGTAATTAATAAGTTGGCTAATTATGCGAAGACGTTAGATGCCAATTATATGACAATTGTGCAGGATCATGTAGTATGGGGCAATAATATTGACCGTTGTCAAGTGATAAATAGAATGGGATTATGTTATGCTCAAGCAGCTATGTTAGAGGGAACTCTTATATATTTGAAGGATAATGCGTTATATTGTTTGAATCAAATGAACAAGTTAGAGAAGATAATTCATGGTGGTGGAAAAACTCAAAAAAAACAAATTAATCAAGGCTTAATGAGTGGTGAAACACCTGTTACTGCAAAAAGGAACAAGATTTTTATTGATCTGAATTTTTTTGATGGCGGGAGCAGCTTCTGTAATGTATTTAGAAATCAGGCACGGATAATTGAAACATTTAAGACGGAGATAAATAAGATAGAGAGGAATGTTGACCCAGAGCTTAAAAAGAATATAAAAAACAAAGATGTTTCATTCGCAGAAGTAAAGAAAAAGATTGACCAATTGTATGAGTATAATAACAGTTTAATTAATATGTTTCAAATTGTATTTGATGTATATAACAAGGCAGAAAATCATTTAATGGTTGAATTAGAAAGATATACGATTGATGTGAATTCTTCAGGTCAGGTGAATGGATCAATTGAAACGCAACAGTATGACAAATATCGGCAGAAGCAAAATCCGATTAATTGGGTAAAGGCGAGACCATATATTAGCATAGAAGATCCCGAATTGTATCCGAAACAGGAACCAAAAAAATGTACGTTATATACTAATATTTACTTGATGTCTAGATATTCCATATTACATGGAGGAGATCCAATTACTCCTGAAAACTATATTAATTATACAGGGAAGAATCTATGGAGTAGTAGTGGAATGGCAGATGGTTACAACTTTACGGTAAATGGTGAAACAGTGCATGTACAACATTGCTATCGAAATGATAAGTATCAAAGTAGTATAGGAGTGGTAGAAATGAAGCCAGAGGAGCGTGTTGAATATGTTAAAAAATTATTGAAGAATCATCCTGAGGGAATAGGTGCATATGATCATAATTCTAATACATCAGGTGGAATGCATGCAGTTTTGGTGACAGGGTATGATGAAGCAACGGGAGAATTTTTGATTATAGATCCGGCTACTGGTGGTGGTGAGGTGAGAGAAAGCCAGACAACAACTCACTTTAAGGTTGCAAATATAGAGTCTATATATGTGATTAATAGCTTTTAATAAGCATTTAAATCATCTGATTTAAATATATAACAACAATGCATTACAAAACAAATGCAAGGAAGGAGAATGAATATGGGAAACAAAATTGTAGTGAACCCAGCAAAATTGGAGGCGGCAGCAACAAAAATTGAGGAGTTGGTTGCAGATTATAAGAAGAATTATAATCAATTATTTACGGAGGTAGATGCGATGGCTGCAAATTGGCAGGGTACAGATAATGTCGCATATACAACACAGATCAAGGGATTTCAGGATGATTTTGAGAATATGGCAAAAATGATGGCAGAGTATGCAACATTTTTGAAGAATTCCGCAACATCTTACAAGACCACACAGTCTAATGTTGAGACTGGTGCAAAGAAATTAACGAATTAGGAGGAATGAGAATATGGCAGTAGAAGGAATTAGTATTTCATTAGCAGAGGTAAATGCTACCGCAGGAACAATTCGTACATTAAATACTTCATTGAAGACAGACTTAGACAATATTAAGGCACAGATTAATGGTCTGGCAGATTCATGGCAGAGTGATAGTGCTACAACGCTTCAGTCTAAGATTAATGGAATGCAGGTGCATTTTGAAGAGTATCAAAAAGTAATTGACTCCTATGCGAAGTTTTTGGAGAATACAGTTACTACATATCAGCAGACAGAGGGATCAATCAATTCGAATGCAGGAGCATTCCAATAAAAGAAAAAAGCAATGTGGAAAATAGGAGCTATCATATCATTTACAGGGTGGATATGACAGCTCCTTAATCTGCGTTAAAGGGAATACATCGAAACGGAAAGAATAATAAAAGAGGATCAGAACCATGCAGCTACAAGTTGAGGATACAATATTTCATGATTGGAAGATAAAAAGAATAATTGGAGAAGGCAGTTTTGGTACTGTGTATGAGATTGAGAGGCAGGAAGCAGCACGGTACTATAAAGCAGCAGCAAAAGTAATATCCATTCCGAAAAGTAGACATGAATATATGGAGATGCTTGACGAAGAAATGTCGGAAGAAAATGTAACGGCATATTATAAAAGTCTTGTGGATGATGTCATAGAGGAATGTGATCTCATGGAGCGTATGAAGGGTGACAGTCATATTGTATCGTATGAGGATCATCGGGTTATGCAGGATCAGGATGGAATTGGCTGGACGATTCAGATTCGAATGGAGCTGTTAAAACCGTTAGCAAGATATCTTGGGGAACGTGAAGTTAAAGTAAGAGATATTATCCAATTAGGAATACATATTTGTCAGGGCTTAGAAACATGTCAGAAGTTTAACGTGATTCATCGGGATATTAAACCAGAGAATATTTTTATTTCGGATACTGGTAATTATAAGTTAGGGGATTTTGGTGTATCAAAGGTACTTGGTAGAAGTGAATTAGCAGTATCTAAAAAGGGAACGCAAATGTATATGGCACCAGAGGTATATCGTGGTGAACAATATGATGCTACGGTTGACATCTATTCATTAGGTTTGGTGTTATATAAACTTATGAATAATAATCGTTTCCCATTTTTACCACCTGCACCGGAATTGATTCGGTATCAGGATAAAGAAAGAGCATTACAAAAAAGATTATCAGGGGAAACGCTGCCGTTACCATGTAATGCAGGGGTTCATTTAGGAAATGTGATTTTACGGGCATGTAGTTTCCGCTCGGCAGACCGCTATCAGAATCCAAGACAAATGCGGATGGAATTAGAGCAATTGTTAGATGACGGAGAAGCGCAGTATAGTATCCGACGTAATCCTATGGATCAACAGAAGTTAGACAGAGGAGAGCCGGTCATTCCTGCAAGTATGCATCAGGATATCCATGTGCTATCGGCTGATCTGGATGCAACGCTTGGAGTGGGAGGGGTTCATGGAAGACAGTCGATTAAAGCAGAAGAAGAGTGGAGAAGTGAGGAGCGTAAGAGACGTCTGGCGGAGGAGGAAGAGAGAAGAAAAGCGGAAGAGGAGCGGTTACGGCAAAAGGAAGAAGCAAGAAAAAGACAAGAGGAAGAACGAAAACGTCTGTTAGAGGAAGCGAGAAAAAAGGAAGAAGAACGTCGCAGAATAGAGGAAGAGGAAACAAGACGGAGGGCGATAGAAGCACAAAAACGCGCTGAAGAAGAGGCGAGAAGAAGGGCAGAAGAGGAACGTCTGCGACAGGAAGAAGAAGCAAGAAAGAAGGCAGAAGAGGAACGCCTGCGACAGGAAGAGGAAGCGAAGAGAAGGGCAGAAGAAGAAGCAAGGAGAAAGGCAGAAGAAGAACGTCTGCGACAGGAAGAGGAAGCGAAGAGAAGGGCAGAAGAAGAACGTCTGCGACAGGAAGAAGAAGCAAGGAGAAAGGCAGAAGAGGAACGTCTGCGACAGGAAGAAGAAGCAAGAAAGAAGGCAGAAGAGGAACGCCTGCGACAAGAAGAAGCGAAGAGAAAGGCAGAACAAGAGGTTGCAAGGCAGGTTACCGAGGATGTGTTACGTAAAGTTGCTGAGGAACAAAAGCGGAGAGAGGAGCAGAAGCAACAAGCAGAGAAAACGCAGGAGGACAAACTGCCAAACGAGACGCCTATTGTTGAGGAAGAAGAATCAGAGATTGAAAAAACGGTTGGAATCAAAACAGAGGATAATAAGATAGAGAAGAAAATAGATGAAAAACCAGAAGACAGGGAGGAAAAATCAGAAGCAACTTCACCGATTCGGCTGGCCAATCAACTGGTTCGGGTTAATCGGGCGCAGCAGATTCAAAATATTAGTCGTACAGAAGAGAAGAAGGATGAGACAATTCATTCCGGACAGACAAACAAAGAGCCAATTATTATTCCGAAGAGAAAATGGCTGAGTAATAAGAAAAAGGTTTTTTTTGCGGGAGTCGAGACACTTGTAATAATTATTATCATCGTAATTGTAATGATTAATCTGAATTACGTAAGGGTACCGAGTGTAGACGGGATAGCATATGATCAAGCGGTTGGAATGTTAGAGGATGTGAGTTTGCAGGTGGGCTCAACGGAATATGTATTTTCGGATGATGTTGCAGAAGGTTTGATTATAGAGCAGAGTAAAGAGGAATCTTCAAAAGTCAGGAAAGGAAGTAGTGTAGATCTGGTAATTAGTAAGGGTATTGAACGGGTAAGTATGCCGGATCTGTTAAATCATTCACTAGATGATGCACAGCAGATAATAGACGCAATGAATATGGAGATACAACTTCATGCGGAAGAGGTATATAATGATTCTGTTGCAGTAGGACTTATCTGTGATCAGGATGTTCCGGGTGGCAATGAAGTGACAAGAGGTGCTATTGTTACTGTGAAGATCAGTAAAGGTTCGGAGTTGTTGACCGTACCGATGGTTGTAGGAATAACGAAGAAAGAAGCAGTAGAAATGTTGAAAAATGCCGGCTTCAAAAAGAAAAAAATAACAATAGAACAGGAATATAGTGAAAGTATTGCGGAAGGTATTGTTATGGCACAAAGTATAGAGGCGGATGCACATGTGGAAAAGGATAGTACGATAACAATAACAGTAAGTAAAGGGGTTAAACCAACTACCAGTAATAACTATACTCCGTCCAATACCGAAAAGAAATCGACAAACGAGTCGGGATGGAATTGGGAATTTATTGATTAAGGAGGTGGTTGGAAGTGAAGATAGAATATTGTGTTATTTCAGATGTTGGCAGACGGAGACAGAATAATGAGGATAACTTTTTTATAAATGGTACATTTTGGGAACATACGGAAGAGAATCATGTGGAATATGCCGGAAGTAGTGAGACGGATCATTTTTTGTGTGGCGTGTTTGATGGCATGGGTGGAGAAGAATATGGAGAATTGGCATCGTTAGAGGCGGCAAAATTATTAGGCCGCTATGAAGATGCAGATTTTCAGATGTTGTGTGAACAGTATGTGGATGAAGCAAATAAGGACATTTGTGACATGATGGAAATGTTACAAGGCGGCAGGATGGGAAGTACATTGGCTATGGCATATATTAATGGTGAGAGGTTAAATATATGTAATGTGGGAGACAGTCCAATCTATCTGCTTCACAATGAAACCCTGCAACAGATATCTGTGAATCATAATGAGGCACAAAGTCTGTTTGATATGGGGATTATTACAAAGGAACAGATGAGGTCATGCAGACAAAAAAATCATTTAACGCAGCATCTTGGAATATTTGAGGATGAGTTGATCATAGAACCCTATTGCAATGGAGATATTGCATTACAGGAGAATGACTATATTATGCTATGTAGTGATGGACTAACAGATATGTTAGAGGATAAGGAAATAGAAAATATTTTCAAGGAGAACTCTTCTATGTATCCGACGGCACTTAATATGATTGAAGAGGCGTTAGCGCGTGGTGGCAAAGATAATGTTACAGTTTTATTGGTACATATATTAGAATTTTGACATAGCGTTAAAAGTTACATTTACTTTGATAAAATTGACATTTTCTTTTTTGCAGAGATAATCCGTGTATGATGTGAGTATAGACAAAAACATTGTACACGGATTGTTTTCATTAAGAAGGGAGAGATTATTATGAGACAGAGTAAATATGTAAAGAAGAAAATTACTGCAATATGTTTAAGCGTGGTTATGGCGGGAAGTCTGTTATTGACGCCGGGGAAGATGACGCAGGTTGAGGCAGCAAATGGTACAGCGGCAGAGGTAGTCAATCTGGCAGCAAATCAGGTGGGATATCATGAGAAAGCGTCTAATGCCAATTTGGATGATTATAATGCTAATAGTGGATCGGGCAATTATACAAAGTATGCAAGGGATTTAGGCGTTGCAAATGGTCAGGCATGGTGTGCAACTTTTGTATGGTGGTTAATGGCAAGTGCAGGGGTTCCGAGTAGCGCATATCCTTCCAGGACGACGGTAACAAGAGATTGGTTTAATCAAAGAGGATTATATCGTGTGAGAGGTAGTTATACACCAAAAGCAGGAGACTATGTTATTTTTGGTAATGTGGCTCATTGTGGAATTGTAGAATTTGTTTCCAATGGCGCGGTTCATACAATTGAAGGAAATAGTGGTGATAAAGTAGCCAGACATCAATATAGTTTGAATAACTCATATATATTAGGGTATGGAATTATTCAGTATAATGGCTCTCAAATAGTTCCGGGAGGTAATACACCATCTATTCCTGGTACAGATAATCCGGGAGCACCATATCCGATTCCTACAACGGCAATTCGTTCAGGAAGCAAAGGGGATCAGGTAAAATGGGTGCAGAAATTTGCTAATGATATAATGGGTGCTGGTATTGCAGTAGATGGAGTTGCAGGCAACCAAACGGTATATGCAATTAAAGTATTTCAGCAACAGAATGGACTGACTGCGGATGCAATGGCAGGAACACAGACGATTGCCAAAATGTTAAGTACGTGGCGTGCAAAACTAGCGGCTGACAATACGCCAAAGCCTGTAGATCTAGGAACGAATTTCAGTGCAAGTATTATGAGAAGTGATATTGCAAAGCCAATCTATAATGCAAAAAATAATGTGGAATTAGGAGATGACAGCAAACAGGCAGATGCAAAATGGTTGTTTATGAAACAGACAGATGGTAGTTATATCATTCAGTCATTGTATGATGGAAATGTATTGGATTGTTTACGCAAAGGAACAATAAATGGAACGAATGTTATGGCATATACTTCAAATGGAGGAGATAATCAGAAATGGTTGATCTATGATGCGGGAGGAGCCTATAAGCTTGTACCAAAGCATGCAACGAATCTGGTAATGGATGTGTCAGATGCAGGCACGGCAAAAGGTACCAATATCAAATTGTGGGAGTCTAACGGTTCAGTCGCACAACGTTTTAGCATTGTGAAGGAGAATTATAACGCACTTCAGACTCTTGCATTTGGAACAGGATCTGAGAAAGAGATGACGGTGGGTACAACACAGATGTTGCAGAACGTTTTATCGCCAGCTAATGCACAAAGTAATATGGTTAAGTGGGAAAGCAGCAATGAAAAGGTTGCCAGCGTGGATTCGCGTGGTGTGGTAACTGCTAAGGCAGAAGGAAAGGTTGAGATTAAATGTGTGAGTACATTTAATTCCAATATAAAGGCAAGCATTACGATTGCTGTGGTTGAACCAAAAACAATCGAAGTAACAACAGAACGTCCAACGGAGACGACTGAAGTAACGACAGAGCGTCCAACGGAGACAACGACTGAAGTAACGACAGAGCGTCCAACGGAGACAACGACTGAAGTAACGACAGAGCGTCCAACAGAAACAACGACTGAAGTAACGACAGAGCAGCCAACAGAGACGACAACAGAAACGACTACTCAGGGAAATACAGAGATTTCAGATGAGAATATCTCAGAAAAGACATCAGAGGATACAATAGATATGAAATTTCCAATGGAGGAAGGAAGTCAGTTCGAACAAAATGGAATTCTGTATGAAGTGATTTCAGATGATGATGGTGCTCCGGAGGTATGTTTAGTAGAATGTAGTAAGACTAGAAAATCTTTGGTTGTTCCAGAACAGGTACAGAAAGATGGAATTGTATATATAGTAACAGCTATTGAAGATTATGCATTTGAAGGAGATCGTAGACTGACAACGGTAACAATTGGGAACAAAGTAGAGGTTATTGGAGAGGCAGCCTTTATGAATTGTAAGAATTTAAAGACAGTGAGATTGGGAACTGGTCTTATTACAATAGAAAAGAAGGCGTTTTATAATTGTAAGAAATTAAGAAAGCTGAATATATACAGTAGTGATATTCGGAAGATAGGAAAGAAGGCGTTCGCTAAGACATCTAAGAAGTTGGCGGTTAAGATTCCGGCAAATAAGAAGAAGTTATATAAAAAATTATTGCGAAAAGCTGGTTTGAGATAATATATGGATAGAGATTAAAAAATAGGTTTCCGAACTTTTATCACAGTTAGTATTAGATATGTCTGGTGCAACGAATATGTTTTTGAGGCCAAAGAAATTTAGAAAAAGTCTTTAAATGAAAAAGGCAAGGGGTGTCCAATTTATTGGACACCTCTTTTGCTACAATATCCATAAGTTGAAAGCAAGACCGGTCGCGATCAACAGAATTACTACAGGAAGAATATGCAGGAAGTATTGTATATGCAAGATTTCCTACATGGTATGGAGGTGTTCATATGGGACGCAAGGATGTTGTAACAAGGCAGTATTTGAGTTCAGCTGATGTATTTGCAGATGTTGTGAATCTGGCATTGTATTCTGGAAAGAGAGTGGTTTGTGCAACGGATTTGACAGAGCTGGATGCTGCGGAAGAGATTGCGATTACATTAGAGAAGAGCAATACAGAGCCGAAGCAGAGGAAACAGACACGGGTTGTACAGAAGTACCGGGATATCATGCGTGAAGTGCAGGTGGATGGAGAGGATGGCTATCTTGCCCGGATTATAGTAGGTGTAGAGGAACAGTCAGAGACGCATTATGCAATGCCAGTGCGGAATATGCTATACGATGCATTGGATTATAGTAATCAGGTCAGACGAATTGGAGAAGTGAACAGAAGGGAGGGGATTACTCTTTCTGCGGCGGAATTTTTGTCGGGAATCCGTAAAGAAGATAAACTGATACCGGTTGTGACAATTGTAGTAACATTTCAGCCGGAGGCATGGGATGGACCGATGAATGTTCATGATATGTTGGATTGGAAGGGAATTCCGAGTGAGATACGGGCACGGATACCGAATTATGAGATGTTACTTTTACAACCATCGGATTATGATGAAGAAAAAGTATCCAACCCACAATCCACATTTGGTGTTATAATGGGACTATTAAAGTATGCATCTTCAATGAAGGATTTTCAGGAATATGTGGATCGACATGAGGATGTGTTATCGAATATGCCGTCGTCTGCGGCAGCAGTATTGAATGAATTCTGTACATTGGATATGTCAGAGAAGGAATTAGAAGAAGATGAGGTGATCGATATGTGTCAGGCAGTAAGAGAGATGAAGGAAGTTAGCAGACAAGAAGGAAGACAAGAAGGAAGACAAGAAGGCGCGATCAAGGTTTATTATCAGAGAATGAACTATACAGCGGAACAGATTGCAGAAGAAATGAACATGGACGTAGAAGATGTGGAAAAGATAATTGAAACACTGGATGACTGATAACATAGTAAAATACTGGCTGATGCTTGTTAGTCGATAAGGTATCAGCTTTCGGATTCCAATTGAGCAAGGTATCAGTGAGGTAATATTTTAATATATAAGAAAATACCGTCCGGTACTCACGTTTAGTAACATGATATCAGACGGTATTCTATATTTTATGAAACCTATTCATTCAATTCATGAATAATTGTAGATAATTTTCCAAGTACAGATGAGATCTGTGTACTGGTCGTAGACATACCATCTGCTAATTTTTGTACTTCGGATGCAACAACGGCGAATCCACGTCCGGCTTCTCCGGCTCTGGCTGCTTCGATGGAAGCGTTCAGGGATAAGATACGCTGGCGGCTGCTGAAATGCTCGATCTTATTTGTGTTGTCATTTGCTTCGTCGATATATTGCACTGCTTCCTGGATGCCGGTTTGCAGTTTATTTAATAACCGGTTATTGACCATCGTCATATAGCAGTCGCGGACATACATATTGATCACATCACCGAGTAGTGTTGCAGATGCTTCGATCTCTTCACGGCTTTTGACATTGACCTTGTGAAGAGCAGCGATATACTGATCCGGATCAATTCCTAATTCTTCGGCTGTTTTGCGGAATGCTTCGTCATCCGGGTTTTCAGGAAGAACCTGACCGCCGATGACGCTGCCTAGTACGGTACCATCATCTAAGGTGATCGGAATACCAAAGTCCACTAATCCTGCATGACAGGAATATACACCGGTTCCTTCCTTATCACATTTTTCACATCGGCGACAGCCTTCCGCACTGCCACGGGTTAAGTCGATGCAGAATTCTGTAAAATTATAACATTCACTGATGTAGTTACCGTCAGCCCCTACGGCGACGGTTGCAAGTCCGGTACTGGTTGCCCAGTTCTTCATAATGTTCTCGAACTTCTCCATATTGCAAAAATCTTCAATCTTCAGCATATAAACAACCCTCCAATTAAGGGGCATAATTTTTTGCCCCGATATCATTATATACAAATCAGTATAGCATTTTTGGTAACATTTTACAAGGATTTAACAAAAAGACTTTGACCGAAATATACGCACCAACCTTACAACATCTGTAAGTGTTTTTTTGCAGCGGGTTACGTTATACTAATTTTATACAGAAGCAAGTAAGGAGGTATTTGTAATGCAGGAGAAATTATTAGAGATTCATGATTTATATAAGGAATACGGAAGGAATGAAGGGAAGACAGTCGCACTTGACAGGTTAAGCTGTTCGGTGTTGGAAGGGGAGTTTTTGGGGATTATGGGAAGCAGCGGTTCTGGTAAGACTACATTACTGAATTGTATTGCCACCATGATTCGTCCGACGAGTGGAGAAGTTTTATTGCGGGACACGAATATATTGAAGCTGAAAGGATCAGCATTGGCGGATTACAGGGGCAGTAAGATCGGATATCTGTTTCAGAATTTTGAATTATTAGAGAATATGACGGCGAGAGAGAATATTCTATTGCCGGTATCCATACACAATGAAAAGGAACAGGATTGGAAGGGCAGAGTGGATGAACTGGCTGGATATTTAGAGATCGGCGAGGTGTTAGATAAGTTCCCGGCGCAGATGTCTGGAGGACAGAAACAGCGCGTGGCAGCAGCCAGAGCGTTAATACTGAATCCGGAGATCGTGTTAGCAGATGAACCGACCGGAGCGTTGGATTCTAAGAATGCCCGGAATCTGATGGAAATGCTGCATACTCTCAATCAGGAGAAACAGACAACGATTCTGATGGTAACGCATGATGCAAATGCGGCAAGCTTTTGTTCGAGAATTTTGTTCATTCAGGATGGCAATATCTTTCATGAATTGAGAAGAAATCAGGAATCAAATGAAGCCTTCTATGAGCGGATTCTGAATGTGCAGGCACAGATGGGAGGGGGCAGTGCATATGTTTTTTAAATTAATCCGGAAAAATGGAAAAGATAGCTACAAAGAGAATGGCATTTATTTCTTATCACTTGTGATAGTGATCATTGCCTTTTATGTAATATTGTCTCTGGAGAAACAGGATGTAATGATGTTTTTGAAAGAAATGGAAAGTGATGCAGTTGGACGGTTATTCCTTATGATCAAGGGTGTATATGGAATCTCTCTGTTTATGATCTTTTTTATGGTATATTTTGCACAGAGATATCAATTACAGCGACGCAATCACGAGTTTGGAATGCTGATGATGTTAGGAATGCCGCGGGGAAGATTGTTTGGGATGTTGATGATAGAGGATCTCTATACGAGTGCTGTGTCCTTGATATGTGGGCTGCCGATTGCCATTGTGTTGTCAGAGTGTATTAGTCTGATTACAGCTAAGCTGGTCGGAATGGGAATTATCGGTCATCATTTTTCCTTGTCACCTACAGCAATCGGAGTTACAGCAATTGGATTCTTTGTAATTAAATTAGTGGCGAATCTGATCTTGAGTGCCAAGATTGTCAGAAAAGAGCCGGGCGTTTTGATGCGGGAGCAGGTAGAAGAGAATTATAAGGATGTGAAATGGGTCAGAGAAATATTGGGAATTGTGGTTGGATGTGGCTGCCTGATTGCAGCATATGGAATTGCCCTGACGTCAGGGATTGTATTTTATCAGTTAAAATGGATGGCGATTGTGATTATATTGGGTACATTTGGCACTTATTGGGCGTTGAAAGGAATCTGTCTTTTTGTGCGGGTGATACTGGTCAAATGCAGGAAGAAACCGGTATTACACACATTTACCTTCCGGCAGTTACAGGAGAACGTATTTGGAAAATGTATGTCGCTTACCATTGCATCCTTGCTGGTACTGATGGCAATTATCTGTATGGCGTATGGAATTTCCGTATCCGTATCACAGGCACACAAATATGAGCACGGAATGGATTATACCTTTGCTGCTTATGATGAGGATTCCGAGAAGGAGATTTTGGCTTTGCAGAAGGATACATCAGTTGCAGATGTGATTGGAAAGTGGGTTCCGGTGCCTGTGAGTGTTTTGCCAAGTGTACGTTATCAGTCAGATGAGAAAAGAAAGACGGTTGTGTATGATGGGGCGAATCTGCAGGAATGTGCAGAAAACTTAAGTGAGCAAGATTGGGCAGACTTTGAAAATACGTCCTTTTATTATGGAATATTTACAGGAGGATCGGGTTATCTGTCAGAACCGTACATGATCCGGTTATCCGACTGGAATGCGTTGCAGAAAGCAAAAGGAAAGGAAACATTATCCCTCCGGGACGATCATATTGCATTATATACGGATCCGGAATTCATGCAGGATGATGTGTCAGCCATATATCAGAAGATTGTGGAACAGAAGCCGTATATTACGATTAATGGAAGCCGATACGAATTCATAGATACGATCTGTTCGGATGATATTGTGGTGGATCGGAGCATTACGATCGGTTATGGCTGGGTAGTGCCGGATGCATTGTATGAAAGCTATGCAGATAAGAAGAATGAGACAACCTATTGGAATGCATATCTGTGCAAAGATCTGATTGAGAAGAATGGATTAATGCAGGCGATACGGATTGGCAATACGCTATTCGATACAAAGGGAATTGATTACGAGAATTATCTGCAGAATATCGGAAGACAGGTATTTTATATTGTCGCAGCAAGTTATCTGACAATCTATTTTGCATTTATTTTCTTGTTGATCGCAAATACAGTGATCAGCCTGCAATTTTTAATGCAGGAGAAACGGACACGAAGCCGGTATCGTACATTGATCCGGCTGGGAAGTCGGTATGAGCATTTGTGTCGGTCGGCCAGATCCCAGATCCGCTGGTATTTTGCAATGCCGGTTGGGCTTGCTGTGATAAGCAGTATTGTGGGTACCCGTGTGCTGTTAAAGACGATGCTGCCAAGTATATTGATAGGGAAAACGGCATGGTTGATGGGAATTGCCGGAGCTGTCATTTTGGTATTGGTTGTGGTAGAATGTATCTATATGCGGCAGGTGGTGAAGCTAAGCCGGCAGAATATTAATCAGATGATGGATGTTGTAAGAGAAGATTGTTAGGAAGAATACAATGAGACGGATTACAGTAGTAGAGGACGACAATTTCATGAGAGAGGAATTGCAGTACCGGTTAGAAAAGGCAGGTTATGAGGTGGATGTGGTGACGGATTTTTCTAAAACGGTGGAAGTAATCCGGAATCAGGCACCGGATCTGGTCTTGCTGGATCTGAATCTGCCGGGGAAGAATGGGTATGCAGTGTGTAAGGAATTGAAAACAAAATCTTCAATTAGTGTACTTGTGCTGACATCCAGAGATCAGTTGAAGGATGAATTACAGGCGTTGGAGATTGGAGCGGATGAATTCCTGACTAAGCCGTGTCATGGAGATCGTCTGCTTGCCCGAATCCGTAATCTGGAAAAACGAATCGATCGGCAACAGAATCGGTTAGAAGGTGGCGGTCTTTCCTTAGACCGCCAGACCGATACTTTATATGTGGGTGAGGAAGTAGTCCGGTTGACGGAACAGGAGGCAACAATCTTAGAACAGTTATTGCTGCATCCGGGTAGTCTTGTGAGTAAACAACAGTTATTTCAGGCATTATGGGGAACGGAAGAATATATTGACGAGAATGCCCTGCAGGTTGCAATGACGAGATTGCGTAAGACGTTGACAAAGTTATCGGTTGAGAGCCGGATTGTGACGGTTCGGGGTCAGGGATATCAGATAGAGTGGTGATCGTGTGAAGAATTGGTGGAAATGGTGTCGGGAATATGGGATATTTTTAATTGTGCTGCTGGTAATGGATTTATTTACCGGCGGCTTTTTGTGGTTAATGGATGCAAGATCATTTGGAGTATTGTTTCTGTTATTTTTAGGGCTTTCCGTCCTGTTATTTGTGCTGGGGTCTATACTTAGTATCCGGAAAGAGAAACAACGACAGCAACGGTTGTGGGAGATATTTTCTAATCTGTCGGATTGCCCGGATACTGTTGCGGATGAAGTGCTTTATTGGCAACAGATGACGGAGGAGCAGAGCAGAGTCTATGAATTAGCATATGACCGGATTCTGGAATTGGAACAACGGCAAAAACAGTCGCTGCAGGAACAGAAGGAATATGAGGATTATATAGAAGCCTGGGCACATGAGATTAAGATTCCACTTTCCTTAATGACATTGGTATTGGAGAACCGCAGGGAAGATATGTCTGCACCGGTATATGAGAAGATGAATTATACGAACCGCAGGATGCAGGATTACGTAACGCAGATGCTATATTATGCCAGACTGAAAGCGGTACACAAGGATTATGTTATGGAAATGGTATCGCTTGAGGAAGTATGTGAGGATGTGGTGGAGGAGTATACAGAATATGTAGACGCACAGAGCATTGAATGGAGGGTACAGGTTGGGAAAGAACAGGTGCTGACAGATCGTAAGGGTCTGCATTTTATGCTGGAACAGATTCTTAACAATGCTTGTAAATATAAGGATGCGGGAAAAGAAATCTCTTACATTGAGATGACGACTGTTGTGGAGGAGAATAGGATCTGGTTGCAGATAAAGGACAACGGACTTGGTGCGGAGGAGGCTGAAATTCCGTTTTTACCGGATAAGGGTTTTACAGGAAAGACGGTAATGGGACAGGCAAAAGCAACGGGAATGGGGCTGTATCTTGTTGCACAGATGGCAAAGGATCTGTCCCTGTGCGTAGACATCGAGTCAAAGGTGGGGGAGAGCTTTATAATTCGTATTGGATTTCCGGTTATCTCTAGATAAATTCTACAAAATATGATATAGTTAGTGCTTAGAAAATGATGTGTGATTGCAGGGGGATATCGCATAGAAGATAGGAAGGGCATTGTGACGGAATATGGCAAAACAGATGACCGAGCTGGAACAATATTACAATAAGTTTAATGAAGAGAAGAGGCTGTCGAGCAGGCATGGACAGGTAGAGTATATTACAACAATGAAATATATTCACAAATATCTGGAAGATATGCCGCAGGCAGCTATTTTGGATATCGGAGCAGGAACAGGAAGATACAGTGTTGCATTGGCGCAGGAAGGTTATGATGTGACGGCGGTCGAACTGGTAAAATATAATCTGGGTATTCTGAAATCCAAAAACAGCAGCGTAAAAGCATATCAGGGCAATGCATTGAATTTAAAGCGTTTTGCGGATGAAAGTTTTGACATGACATTATTGTTTGGTCCGATGTATCATTTATACACGGAGGAAGATAAGCAGAAAGCCCTTGCGGAGGCAAAAAGGGTAACAAAACCGAACGGAATCATTTTGGTGGCATATTGCATGAATGAATATTGTGTGCTGACCTATGCATTCAAAGAAGGACACATTCGGGAGTGCTTACAAAAAGACCGCCTGACGGAAGATTTTCATTCGAGTGCAGAGGCGAAGGATCTGTATGATTATGTGCGGATAGAGGATATTGATGCATTGAATGAGGCAGCGGGACTAAAACGGATACAGATCATATCACCGGATGGTCCGGCTAACTATATGAGACCGGTATTAAATGCAATGGACGAAGAGACGTTTTCGTTATTTATCCAATATCATCTGGCAACCTGTGAGCGGGCAGATTTGATAGGAGCCGGTGCACATACAGTGGATATATTGCGAAAAGTGGAATAAATCTGACTATATTAAATAGTATGGTTTGAATATTGTGATGATATGAGCAGGAGGACAGATTATGATAGATCAGCAGGCATTTATGGAGACATTACAGAGTGTTGCGGAGATTATGAGAACGGCAGAAACGCCAATGACAGAGGAAGAGATTCTTGGCTATTTTAAGGATATGGAACTGAGTGATGCACAGAAGAATATGGTAATGGATTATTTGAATAATGTGGAGAACCAGGCGGAAGAGGAGACGACAGATGGCGGACAGACGGAATCGGAGAGTGAGATACCTGTAGAATCCAAAGTATATCAGATGTATTTAGAAGATCTTGCAGGAATTCCGGAATATAACGAAGAAGAAAGAATCACATTTTACAAAGCATTGCTGGCTGGAGATGAAAAAGCAATCGAGCCGATCTCCATGTTTTCATTGTGTAATGTATTAAAGATTGCAGATAAATATATAGAACCGAAATTGCTGGTGGAAGATCTTGTGCAGGAGGGAAATGTAGCGCTATTTCTCAAGTTAAGTGAGTTATGCGGATGCGGACAGTCTTATGATGTCGAGCAGGAATTGGAGAATGCAATTGAACAGGCGATTGTAGCGTATGCTTCTAAGATGAGTAACGAAAGGGAGCAGGAGAGTACATTAGTGGGAAAACTCAGTCTTGTTCATGAGGCAAAGAAGTTATTGGCTGAAGAAAATGGTACCGAACCGACAATCGCAGAGCTGGCTGCATATACAAAGATGGACGAGGAAGAACTGCAGGAGTTAGAGGATCTGATCAAGCGGAATAACAAATAATAAAGAATTCTTAAATCTTCGGAGTATGAATGGGTTTTTCTTATATTATCTGATATACTAATGCCGATTAAGATGGATGGTAAGCGTGGAGAAAGGCGTGGATGGAATGGAAGAGAAACAGAGAATATTAGTTGCAGATGATGCTAAGGATATACGGGAAGTCTTGCGGATCGTGTTAGAGGATGCAGGGTTTGAGGTTGTATTAGCAGTGAATGGTGAAGAAGCGGTTGCTAAGTTCAGTCCGGATATTGCATTGGTCATATTGGATATTATGATGCCGAAATGTAACGGAATAGATGCTTGTGCTAAGATCAGAGAACAGGCAGAAGTTCCTGTATTGTTTTTGACCGCAAAATCTGCGGAGTCTGATCTGATCGAGGGTTTTGAGGCAGGCGGTGATGATTATTTGACCAAACCATTTTCCTGTACAGAATTATTGCTTCGTGTGAAAGCGCTTTTGAAGCGCCCACATATGGATAGAGAGGGAAATCGGAAACATTCCCAGATTATTATTCAGGATATCATTTTGGATACGGATCTGCAGCAGGTAATCAGGGATGGGGAAGAGATTCCTTTGACGGAGATTGAATATCGGATCTTGCTATTGTTAGCATCTAACCGTAATCATATCTTTACAGCGAAAGAGATTTATGAAGCTGTATGGGAAGAGGTATACATGCCGAATTCTACGAATACAGTTATGGTTCATATACGAAATATACGCAAGAAGTTAGGCGATACAGGACCGAGTGCAAAATATCTGCACAACATATGGGGAAGGGGATATCGAATTGTCTAAAACAGAAAATTCCTTCAAGAACCGATTGATGTGGTATCTGCTTGGTGCGATTGTTTTTTCTGCTGCCATTGCGTTTGGGTGCGGATATTTACTTGTTCAGTTAGGGAATAAAGCGATTGAGAGGATATTCAATAATGAGGAAGTAAATAAAACATATCAGTATCGATATATGGAAGATCTGCAGGACTTTGTTACAACGAAGCGAATTGGGGTAGCCAATATTGATGAGCTTAACGATTGGACAGAAGATAATTCCTATGTGTACGTTGCAATCTACCAGAATAACCGGGTGATATTTAATTCGGATTATTCGTATACGGAGACGGTACGCGTTAGTGATGAGGAGACAGAAAGTGCAGAGTTGCAGGATTCCCATACAGAACAGGAGCCTAAGACGAATGATGAGTTGATCGACTCTGATAAACTGTATACGCTGGTGTTGACGGATGGATCAACGGCAAGCGTAGATATGTTCTGTTATGATTATTGGAAATATAACAATTACTTGTGGATCTTTTTCGTTGGCTTGGCAGTATGCATTTTTATCATTATTTTAGCCAAATTATTAAAAGTCAAATTCAGTTATATCAACCAGATTGAGAAGGAATTACAGATATTGGAAGGCGGTAATCTGGAATATCCGATCACGATCAAAGGTGAGGATGAGATCGGTAACCTTGCAAGGGGAATCGAGCAGATGCGTCTTTCAATTATTGAGAACCAGGATAAAGAGAAGAAAATGCAGCAGGCAAACAAGGATCTGGTAACGGCAATGTCACATGATCTGCGAACGCCGCTGACGACATTGACCGGATACCTTGAGATTCTGAATATGGATCACGAGAAGAGCCCGGAACAACGGAAACGATTCCTCCAATTGTCGCTTGACAAGACAAAAGAGATCAAGGATCTTTCTGACGAATTGTTTGAATATTTTTTGATCTATGGAGAAGACCGGCACGAAGTGGACGTGGAGGCCGGTTCTGCATATGGTCTGGTGAAGGATCTGATCGAGAATCAGTTTTTAAGCCTGGAAGAGGAAGGATATCAGATTGTTGCACATAATCATATTGAAGAAGAAGAAGTTTGTCTGATTCATGTTAGATATATGCAGCGTGTATTGAATAACATTTTGTCTAACCTGAATAAATATGCAGATAAGGCAGCTCCAATCGAGATTATAGCCAATAAAGAACAGAATTATCTGGTTCTAAGGATTCGGAATAAGGTAAAAGAGAATCTGGACAAACATGAGAGCACCAATATCGGATTGATCACCTGTGAGCGGATCATGCGGTTGCAACATGGCGAGTTTAAGAGTTATGAAGTAGAAGGCGAGTTCACGGTAAAACTTGTGATACCGCTTATAGAAGGAAGGAATGAATAGATGCTTGGAATTATAGGAGCAATGGACGAAGAAGTTGCAAAGGTCAAAGAACAGATGGAGGACGTAGAGACTAAACAGATAGCCTCTATGGAATTCTTAAAAGGAACAGTAAAAGGACATCCGGTTGTGGTGGTTCGTTCCGGAATTGGAAAGGTAAATGCTGCAATGTGCACGCAGATCCTTGCAGATATATATCATGTAGATGCTGTGATCAACACAGGAATTGCCGGTTCGTTGAATGCAGACATTAATATCGGAGATATTGTTTTGTCAACGGATGCGTTAGAACATGACATGGATGCAGTGGCATTTGGCTATCCGGTAGGTCAGATCCCGAGAATGGATACATTATCTTTTAAGGCGGATGAACAGCTACGGGAGACTGCGAAGGAGATTTGCGAAAAGGTAAATCCGGATGTAACGGTATTTGAAGGAAGAGTGGTAAGCGGAGATCAATTTATTTCCGATAAGCAGAAGAAGGAGTGGCTGATTGAGAATTTTGCAGGATATTGTACAGAGATGGAAGGTGCGGCAATTGCACATGCGGCATACCTGAACGATATTCCGTTTTTGATCATTCGTGCAATTTCTGACAAGGCGGATGATTCAGCATCGGTTGATTATCCGGCATTTGAAGCAAAGGCAATTGAGCATTCCGTGAGGTTATTGCTTGCACTTTGTGAGGAGTTATAGGCAAAGAAAAATTGTTTTTTATATGGAAAGGAATCAGACGACATGGATAAGATTGCGAGCTTTACAGTGAATCATTTGACATTATTACCGGGAATTTATGTGTCAAGAAAGGATAAAGTCGGGGCAGAAACGGTCACGACCTTTGATCTTCGGATGACGAGACCGAATTATGAACCAGTCATGAATACTGCCGAGGTGCATACGTTAGAGCATTTAGGTGCAACCTTCTTAAGAAATCATCCGGAATGGAAAGAAAAAGTAATATATTTTGGACCGATGGGTTGCCGTACTGGTTTTTATCTGATCCTTGCAGGTGACTATACATCAAAAGATATCGTGGAACTGGTAAAAGAGATGTATGCATTTATGAAAGATTTTGAAGGAGATGTTCCCGGGGCATGTGCAAGGGATTGTGGGAATTATCTGGATATGAATCTTCCAATGGCACGTTATGTTGCAAAACGTTATTATGATGAGGTACTATGTAAAATATCCGAAGAGAGACTGGTGTATCCGGAATGATCGTGCATAGTATTACAATACAAAGAAAAAGAGTTTTGGCTGGGTTGTTGCTTTTGTTTGCGACAGCCCTTGTTTTCGTTCTGAATGATTCTTTTTTGTACACGCAGACTGTGGCAGGCATTATATCGGTAGAAAACTCTTTCTCACATGAAGAGGACGGACCGAATGGTGAACACGAAAAATATTATGAACAGGTGTTGACGGTAAAGATATTAAACGGAGATTACAAAGGGCAGAAAATAGTCCTTCAAAATGAGTTTTCTGAATCCGGGGTAAATGATGAACGATATCATTTTGGGGATCAGGTGTTTGTCTCCCTTCATAAAAACGGAACGGAGGGAACGATCAGCGGGAAAAAAAGAGATGCAGCATTTATCTGTATGATGGGATTGTTTTTGGTTTTACTGATTGGTCTGAATGGAAAAAGAGGTATGCTGACACTTATGTCCATGATGATTAATGTTTTGATCTTTTTGCAGGCGTTGACATGGTACGGAAAAGGTGGAAAACTGATTCAGAGTGCATTTATACTTGTTATTGTTTTTAATCTGATTACACTTTTGTTTGCAAGCGGATTTCATAAAAAGACAATGGTTGCAATTATTTCTTCAATGGTTACAACAATGGTGTGTTATGGGATTTATGAGATCGTATTGGGGACATCCGAACGGCTTCCCTACGAGATGATGGATTATGTAGTCAATTCGTCAGACTTATCGGATCTGTTTTTGACAGGTGTGTTAATGGGCAGTTTAGGTGCAGTAATGGATGTATCCATTAGTATTGCGGCAGGAGTGGCAGAAATTCTTTGTAAAAAGCCGGATATACGGATGCCGGATCTGGTACGGTCCATACGGGAAATGGGATATGATATTATGGGAACAATGATCAATGTGTTGTTTTTTTCTTATATGAGCAGTGCTGTTCCCATTCTGGTAATTAAGATTAAAAATGGATATACTTTGTATCATTTGATCAATTGTCAGTTGATATTTGAAATTATAAGATTTTTGATGGGGGCAATTGGTATTGTATTGGCAATTCCGATCGCCGGATTTTGTTCGGCTATGTTTTTGAAGAAACGGATTGGGAAAGGAGAAGATTGACAGATGATAATAAAACTGATGATCGTTCTGTTTGTTTTGATGCTGGTAGTTGGTGGGAACCGGGGACTGGATTCTTTTTTTGCATTAATCAGGACAATGTTGGCATTTCTTGCAAATATTTATCTGATCTCATGGGGGACACCTCCGATACTTACAACAGCATTGGTAAGTATTTTTGTTGTAGTTACAGTCATTTATTTTCAGAATGGATTCAATGGCAAAATGCATGCAGCGACCATTTCTGTTGTTATTGTGTTAGGGATGATTATGGTGTCGGCAGGACCGCTTTTGTGGTCGGCAGGGATCAGTGGGTATGATGAGATAGAACAATATGAGGAAATCAGCATGTATTTATCGGCTGATCTTCAGGTGTCCATGTCAGCGGTGATGTTGTCGGCGGTTATGCTTGGACTGTTAGGAGCGGTGATTGATACGGCAGTTGCCATTACGACGGCAATGAATGAGGTGTATGTGAATCGGAATGGACTCAGTCCTGCTCAATTATTTCGTTCGGGTATGACAATTGGAAAAGATATTTTGGGAACTACAATGAATACCTTATTTTTTGCGGGAATTGGTGAAGGAATTATGCTTGCAGTATTGTTTATGAGGAATGGAGATACTTTTTCGGAAATCATTAATTCAAAAGCACTATTTAGGGAAGTGAGCGGCATGGTGATGGGTGCAGCCGGTTGTTTGCTCATTATACCGGTCAGCAGCATAATTTGTGCGTCGTGCCTGACGTTATCCCAAGATAAAGAGGTATGCGACAAAAATATGTTACGAAAATGTTACATTTATTGCAAAAAAGTCTTGAAAAATGTAAAAAATGTGTTAAAATAAATCTTGTGATTTTGATAAACAGATTTGATTCGGGAAGGATTATAGAAGAATGAATAAAAGGGGATTAACACTATTTACTATATTTTTTACATTTTGTATGATGGTTTTCTTTTCTGTAGATGCACAGGCAGCAGTGAAGTTGAGCAAGAAAAAGATTGTATTGGAAAAGGGAACGAAGTATGAATTAAGTTTATATGATTCAGTAGAAGATATAGAGGAAGATGCAGATAAGTGGACAACCTCTAATAAGAAGATTGTTAAGGTTAAGAATGGTGTCCTGACTCCGGTTGGTGTTGGCAGTGCCAAAGTAACTGCTAAGTTTAATGGAAAGAAGTACACTTGCAAAGTAACAGTTGTTGATTATACAGGAATGTCAATTGAACAGAAAAAGGTTATCAGCTATGCATTGAAGTATGTTGGTAATAAGTATCGCTATGGTGGTACAAGCCTTACGAAGGGTGCTGATTGTTCTGGATTTACTTTAGCGGTATATAAGAAGTTTGGATATAAGTTGACTCATAATGCATATAGTCAGATCGGTGATACTAAGACAGTGAAGATGAAGAATATTAAGCCGGGTGATCTGATCTTTTACGGAAGCAGCAAGCACAGCTGTTCGCATGTTGCATTGTATATTGGTAATGGCAAGGTAGTTCATGCCTCTACAGAGAGAACAGGTATTGTAGTTTCAGATTATAAGTACCGCAAGTATGTAGCAGTTGGTCGTGTGTTGGAGACAGAGACATATCCGGGTGAGGAGACTGACGAGAGCATTACAAGATATGCAAAGAGCAAATAAGACAAATTATATAGGGATATGATAAGACGGTGGTTTAGAGATAACCACCGTCTATTTTTATTATTTCACCTGTCATGTAAAATGGGCTTTTGTATATAAAGTATACCATTTGGGCAATTTCTTCCGGTGTGCCTAAACGGCATGCAGGAATATCCTCACATAGATCCTGAAGTTCAGATTCACTGAAACATGCGTTCATTTGTGTGTCGATCGCTCCACATGCAAGTGCATTAACACGGACGTGACTAGGAGCCAATTCTTTGGCTAAAGCTTTTGTAAAGGCATTTACACCGCCTTTTGCAGCACTGTAGGCAACTTCACAGGAGGCACCACTGATTCCCCACATGGAAGAAATGTTGATGATATGACCGGATCTGCGATGAACCATTTGTGGAATGACGGGCTGGCTGCAATTGAACAGGGAGGTCAGATTAGTCTGAATGACCCGGTTCCAGTCGGTTATCTGCATATCCGTTAATAATCCTACATAGGATATACCGGCATTGTTGACAAGCAGATCTACAGGCGGACATTTTTCTATTATTTGATTCATCATATCGCATACAAAGTTATAGTCGCTGATATCCCCTGTGAATGCAATGCATTGAGTGCCTGAGGATTCAATCAGTTTTTGAACCTCATTTAAATCATTGGGATGTTGAAAAGAATTGATCGCAATGCAGTCGAAATACTTTGCCAGTTCCAGGGCACACGCTCTGCCGATGCCGCGGGATGCCCCTGTGATAATTGCAGTTTGTTTCATAATATATCCTTTCTTGACAAAATCTTATAAATACTTCTTACAGTATATAATGGTTGAAAAAGGAATGCAACTCTGTTATACTTATTAAGATTATGAACATATCTAAGGAGGCAATACAATGGATAAAAAAACCATTTTAAAGGTGTTTGGTGAAGCGTTTTTACGGTCGATGGTTGTATTGATGGCGATTGTAATTTTAGGATTTTCTGTATTTTTCATTATAAAAGTGCGGTCAGATAAGAAGCAGTTAGCAAAGATTAAGACGACAGAACAGGGATCTACATATAGTGATGATGAATTACAGGCAATGTTAGATAAGGAAAATGCCGGAGATACAAAAGAAGATGCTACAACAGAGGAAACTACCACAGAAGAAGCTACAACGCAGGAAGCTACAGTAGAAGAGATTCCGTCTACTGACAAGAAGATTGTAGTATTGAATAGCACAAGTACAACGGGTCTTGCCGGCAAATGGCAAAGTAAGCTTTCGAGTAACGGATTTTCTAATGTTGGAGCCGGTAATTATAGTGCGGGTGCGGAAACACAGACAAAGATTTATGTAAAAGAAGACGGAATGGGACAGGATCTTGTATCTTTCTTTTCAAATGCAACGGTTGAGATTGGTAAGCCGGATACAAGTGTTTGTTCTGTAACGAAGGGCAATATAACATTGAATGATGCGGATATCATTATTGTCATTGGTAATAGTGATACTTCTGTTCAGTAATGAGGTAATATATGAAGAATAGAATCCAGCTATTGGATATCGCAATAGATATCGATTCTACAAAAGTGGCTGCAGAGACCACCATACAGTGTTTAGAAGAAGAAAGCAGTAAAGTGATTTATTTCGTGAATAGCGAGACTTTACTGCTTTTGCAGGAAAATAAGGAATGGAAAGAGGTTGTTGAAGCGACAGATCTTACTCTGCCGGGCAATGCGGGTGTGAACAATAGTGTTGACGAGGAGCTCGGACATAAGAGGGATCCTTTTTTCTTTGATGGTTATTTTGAACAGATATTAGATTATGCAATATCCGTTGGTGCAGAGATTTTGCTGGTTACAGAGAGTGAAGAGCATTTTTTGTCTGTGCAGGAGAGTCTTCATGCCAAAAGACCGTATCTGACCTTAAGCGGGCTATATCTGACGGAACAGGAAGAATCACTTGACCATATCGTGAATGAGATCAATTCAGTTGCTCCGGATATATTGTTGATTGCATTGGAAGAACAAAGACAGTTGGAACTTTTGCAGAATTATCGCGATAAGATGAATGCAGGACTTGCGTTGTTTACGGGTAAGATTTTATATAACCAGGCTGTTGCGGAAGCAGAAGTACCGGAATCCATCCAGAAATTGAAGATGGATAATATATATAAATGGTCACAAAAAGATGGAAGAATCAGGAATTTTTTCAATAACTTAAAGATGAAATTTCGTATCCGCCAACAGAGAAAAGACAAAGAATCATAAGGGGTTCGGCATTTTTAATAAATACAATTGGGCAATAGCACAAAAAGTAGGAATCTATTGGAGATTTTGCACGAGTTTTGTCATTATTTCGATATGATATAGGGTTGCGTGATGCGATTATAGGTACTTTTAGATAATAAAATTTATAAAACAATGTGCATTTTTCTGATAATATTTTGAAAAAGGACAAAATGAACAAAGAAATGAAAATTTATTTGTTCAATAATAATATTTCTTTTAAATATTAAATGAGGTATTATATCACTATGATTTAGTCAGCAGAAAATTTATACAACTCAAGGAGGAAATGAAAATGGCTAGTTTATCACTTAAAAATATTTACAAGATTTATCCAAACGGTTTCAATGCTGTTAAGGATTTCAATCTTGAGATTGAAGACAAGGAGTTCATCATCTTCGTAGGACCATCTGGATGTGGTAAGTCTACTACACTTCGTATGATCGCTGGTTTGGAAGATATCAGTTCCGGTGAATTATGGATCGGGGACAAGATGGTTAACGATGTAGAACCTAAGGATAGAGATATCGCAATGGTATTCCAGAACTACGCTTTGTATCCACATATGTCTGTATATGATAACATGGCATTTGGTCTTAAGTTAAGAAAGGTTCCAAAGGAGAAGATTGATAAGCAGGTACATGAGGCTGCTAAGATTCTTGATATCGAGCACTTACTTGATAGAAAGCCTAAGGCTTTATCAGGTGGTCAGAGACAGCGTGTAGCTATGGGTCGTGCAATCGTTCGTGAGCCTAAGGTATTCTTAATGGACGAGCCTTTATCTAACTTGGATGCTAAGCTTCGTGTTCAGATGCGTGTTGAGATTTCTAAGTTACATCAGAGATTACAGACAACTATCATCTATGTAACACATGACCAGACAGAGGCTATGACACTTGGTACAAGAATCGTAGTTATGAAGGATGGTATCATTCAGCAGGTTGATACTCCTCAGAACTTATATGACAAGCCAACCAACTTATTCGTAGCAGGATTCATGGGTATGCCACCAATGAACTTCATCGAGTGTAAGGTTGTTAAGTCTGGTGCAGATGTATTATTGATGTTTGGTTCTCATTCAATCAAGATTCCTGATTCAAAGGCACAGATCTTAGTTGAGCAGAACTACATTGACAAGGAAGTTGTATTAGGTATTCGTCCGGAAGATATCCATGATGAGCAGTTATTCCTTGAGTCATCTCCAGAGAGCATCATTGATGCAAGAATTACTATCTACGAGATGTTAGGTGCTGAAGTTTACTTATACTTCACAATTGATCAGTTCGATATTACTGCAAGAGTTAATGCTCGTACAACAGCTAGACCTGGTGATACAGTACAGTTAGCATTTGACTTAAGCAAGATTCATATCTTTGATAAAGAAACAGAGCAGAAGATTTTAGATTAATCTCTTGCTTTCCCCAAAAAAGCGGTTGCTTATGCAACCGCTTTTTTACTTCTAATATAATTCTTCAATATGACTGAAGCTCCATGCATGGATATTCAGTTCTACAATTGCGGTACCGCAGTATTCGCATACCTTTGCCCCTAATGAGGATATTGGAGCACCACAGTTTGGACAATTCAGTCCTAATGCATGATCTAATTCGTTTTCTACCAGATTACGATCCTGGATATAGATCAGATCGGTATTGAATTTGGTCTGGTATTTGTATTCGGAAGAACCTTCCGTGATGTTGCCGTTTGAGTCTGTAATTGTATGATAACATTCTAATGCTGTCTGGAAGGTAATAATACATCTTCCGGCGGTCGTACGATATTGATTGATCTCTGTACGATGAATGTGTATCTGGTCATATCGTTCGTGTTGTCCGTTGGCAAACAGCATTTCTGTATGGTTTTCTAATTGCTGTTTGAGTTCCGTGGTTCCATCAGTCAATCGAGAGGGATTGCGTTCAGTGATCGCATGCAGATAAGATGTAAGTACATTTTCGGCACGATCTTTCATTTCGTTATACTGAAAATCAGGAAAATCGGCGACAATCTTAGGCAGCAACAGAGATGTCATTGCGGAAACGGATTTGGGTGTGGTGGCATATTCCTGTTTCATTTGTGACGCCGCTTTTGTAATATCCGATGTGCCAAACAGGGTGCGTGACAGTTCTTCTGCTTTGTGTTTGACCCGATAGACAAGATAATATGCAGCACCAATGATTGCCAGGATTAGAATTAACATGATAATAGTTGGTAAATGTTCCATGATCTCTCCTTTGAAAAACTGCCCTGATCATCCTATCAGAGCAGTATAATGGTTGTAAAATTGTGATTAGTTCCATACGCCAAGATAGTATAGCAAGGCAATGATCGCAACGATCGCAACAACCGTGATTATAATCTTTGGAATAGAAAGTGGAGTCTTGCCTGCAACCTTGCCGGTCTGTCCGTTTACCATGAATTGATATACCTTGTCGTTGTATTTAAAATTGGATACCCAGATTGGCAACAACAGATACTTGTATGTAATATCTTTGAAATCCGTAGACAAACGAACGTTACGGGTTGTGTCTGCATGATGCTGTGTCCGGATATTGTCTGACACATGACGTGTGAGACGTTCTTTCATTAACGCCATGGCTTGTTTCCAGGCATCCTTTAATCCTAATGAATATCGTTCTGCAACAAAACCGGCAATGTATTCCGGCTTATATGCTTTGTTGTTCTCTGTGTCGAATGGCTCTAACTTGCGGAGCATTGACATATCGTGCTTGGAAGAAGCAAGCACTAATTCATCGTTGATGAATTCGCTATGTGTTCCGGAAGTGCGATGCCAGGTTGTTTCTGTATGTGTGTTACCGTCACGGTCTTTACGGGTATGATTGATACCGTATTCTCCCTGATAAGAAGAAAAGGTATTGCTGTCAAAGGTCCAGTATGGGAGATAAATGCCGTTAAACCGTTTTGGTTTGGCACTGTCTTTGGCAAGCTTTGGACAGAACCATCTGCGTTTGATCCATTTTTTAAATAATTCGGATGCTTCTTTATCACTGATGGAAAATGGGACAACGCCTCCCGGAGCGATGGTGTCCTGCTCATTTGCTTCCATAACCTGATTGGAACCGCAGAATGGGCAGACTGCAGCGGTCTGCATGGCATCATAGATGGACTCTGCACCACATGCTTTACAGAGCACGGTTTTGGTTGCTACTCCCCAATCTTTATTTGCGGTCTTTGTGGCAGATAGAAAATCTAATTCTTCTGCTTTGACAGGTAATTCCCGTTTTACCTTGATCTCTTCTGTATATTCACAATAAGGGCATTTTAATCTGCCGCTGGCTGGATCAAAGTCCATTACACCACCACATTGAGGACATTTTTTGTCGGTTTCTTCTTTGGTGTCCACAATGTTCATATCATTAAAATCGTCCATATTCTCCTCCTGTTATGTTGTATATAATATGCCTGTGCAAAGGGGCTGAACCCGGTGTCATAGACATATATATGAAATTATGGCTGAATAAAGATACAGGGTAATTATGTAACGGTTGGTGTGGCATAATTACCCTGTTCTGTTATAGTTGTCTAATAGTTGAAATTTCTATTGCAGTGTGCTGATATTGTATCCAATCAAATGATTACTGGATATCATTATCGTCAAATACATCACCACACTCCGGACAGAATTTTGGTGGATGAGTTGGATCTTCCGGCTGCCAACCGCATTTATCGCAGCGATATAGCGGAGCACCGGAAGGCTTCTTGGCACCACATTCTGAACAGAATTTGCCCTGGTTCACGGCACCACAGGAACAAGTCCAGCCTTCAACAGGTGCAGGCTTTGGAGAACCACAGTTGGAACAGAATTTGCTTGTGTTCACGGTTCCACAGGAACAGGTCCAGGAGTCTGCTGCCGGAGCACTTGGTGCCGGACTAGGAGCTGCTGGAGCTGGTGAGGTAGGTGGAGTGTTATTCTGCTGCTGTCCCATAGCGAACAGAGAGTTTGCATCCATGCCGCCTGCCATATTTGCCATGTTCATACCGGCAAATGCCATCATAGGTCCGGTAGAAGTATTGGAAGCAGCGGATTTCATTGCCTCTGCCTGAGCACCGACTAAGGTAGCGGCTGCCATATTTGGATTACGGAGAACAGCGGTCTTCTGAAGATCCTTGATCATCTGCTCATCCTCTTCGGAAGCCTTGATCGTATTCACACCAAAGGATACAACACGGATACCTCTTAACTGTCCCCATTTCTCAGAAAGTTCTTTGTTCAGTGCATCTGCTACTTCCATGGTGTGAGCAGGAATGGCACTGTAACGGATTCCCATAGCAGAGATCTGTGCAAATGCAGGCTGCAGAGCAGTCATCAACTCGGTCTTCAACTGGCTGTCAATCTGATCTCTTGTATATTCATCGGTTACATTACCACATACGTTGGTATAGAACAGGATCGGATCGAAGATCTGGTAAGAATACTCACCATTACAACGAACAGAAATGTCAACGTCCAATCCAATGTTTGTATCCACTACACGGAAAGGAACCGGATTGGCAGTTCCATATTTGTTGCCCATGATCTCTTTCGTGTTGAAGAAGTATACACGCTGATCTTTTCCGGTATCACCGCCAAAGGTAAAGCGCTTACCAATCTGAGCAAATGTCTTTGAAACATTGTCCCCGAGATCACCAAACAATAAACTTGGTTCAGATGAAGTATCATATAAGAATTCACCGGCTTCGGCACAGAACTCTACGACCTTACCCTGATCTACGATGATCATACATTGACCTTCATTTACCGCAACAACAGAACCGTTGGTAATGATATTGTCATTGCCTTTGTTGCCGGAGCCAAACTTGCTGTTGGTCCGTCTGTGTCCTTTGGTTACTAATACATCGGTGTCAAGGGAATCGCAGTAGAAATACTCTTTCCACTGGTCAGCGGTTACGCCACGGATGGCACCGGAAATTGCTTTAATTAATCCCATAAATCTTCTCCTTTTAAAATGGTATTCATGTAAAATGATCGTTATATCATGAGCATCGCTCATGATCACATTTAACAATTCACCCTTGCAAGCAAGTGAATTGTTATCATTATATCGTACTTGATAAGCAAATGCACGATCATTTATACAGGTTCTATAAGTTACATGTACAATAATTATATAATTTTTGTCGGATAATGTCTACAAATATTCTATTGTGTTGTAAAACAGATAACAAATAATCGGGACAGAAATCGTGCTTTATTATTAAAGGGCTTTGTGGTATTGTAAATACATGGAATTGCAAGTGCTTGCAGGGCTGCAAAAATGTATAGCAATGTAGTAAACTGTGGCAGGATTTTTTGTTCCAACACTATAATATGATTGCGTGGTATGAGATATGAGTTTAGAGAAGAATCAGGAGTATGAGATTACAATAGAGGACATTGGAAATGAAGGTGAGGGGATTGGTCACATTGATGGCATGGCGGTATTTGTGAAGGACGCGGTGCCGGGAGATGTGGCAAGAATCAGGATCATCAAGGCAAAGAAGAATTATGCGTATGGCAGACTGATGGAGATTCTGATTCCGTCTGTTGACCGTGTGGAACCGATCTGCCCGCATGCAAGACAGTGTGGTGGCTGTACCATCATGCAGCTTCGCTATGAGAAACAATTGGAATGGAAGCAGAGCAAAGTGCTGAACTGCTTGAAACGGATTGGTGGAATTGCGGATGTGGAAAGTAAGATGGAACCGATCATTGGGATGGGTAGTGTTTGTTTCAATGAAAGTGGAGATGATCTGTGCACAGAGACTGACGGGCAAGAGAATAATATATTGGGTGATGAGAAGATATATAGGGTAAAGGAAAGTTTTCCGGCTATTAGATATCGGAATAAAGCGCAGTTTCCGGTAAGGAAGGATAAGGACGGACATACCGTGATTGGATTCTATGCCGGTCGTACGCATCATGTAATTGATACGGATGTCTGTTATCTACAGGCTCCGGTCAATGATGAGATTATTCGGAGATTCCGTTCTTTTATGGAACAGTACCAGGTAGAACCGTATGATGAAGAACATCATAGTGGTCTGGTGCGTCATATATTGACAAGAGTAGGAAAGAAGACCGGAGAGATTATGGTCTGTGTGATCATCAATGGTACGGAATTGATCGGACAGCTTCTGTCTAAGAATGGTGGAAAGTATGCAAATGTAGAACAGGAATTGGTGGATTGTCTGAAGGATATTCCGGGTATGACAAGCATTTCTCTTAATGTGAATCAGGATAAGACAAACCGGATTCTCGGTACACATTGCCGGACTATCTGGGGAAGGGATACGATCACGGATTATATTGGCAATGTCAAATACCAGATCAATCCGTTGTCATTTTATCAGGTAAACCCGGAACAGACAGAGAAATTATACCGTAAAGCATTGGAATACGCCGATCTGCATGGTGATGAAACGGTATGGGATCTCTATTGCGGCATTGGAACCATTTCCTTATTCTTAGCGCAGAAGGCAAAGAAAGTAATGGGTGTTGAGATCATACCGGAGGCAATTGATGATGCCAGAAAGAATGCAAAGATGAACGGCTTTGATAACGTGGAATTCTTCGTTGGCAAGGCAGAGGAAGTGCTGCCGGAACAGTATAAGAAATACGGCGTGTACGCAGATGTGATCGTGGTCGATCCGCCACGCAAGGGCTGTGACGAGGTTGCACTTGACACCATGATCACGATGGCACCGAAGAAAATTGTGTATGTGAGCTGTGATCCGGCTACCCTCGCAAGGGATGTGAAGGTGCTGGTGGCAGCGGGATATGAGGTAGAGAAGGTGTGTGCTGTGGATCAGTTCGGACATAGCGGGCATATAGAGTGCGTCTGCCTTCTGTCAAGAAAATCCCAATAAATCAAGGGTTTCTGCGAGTTTGAAAGAAAAATAGATGTGTGCTTCTGTTTCCGCAGAGTGGCTATGAGGGAATTGATTTACCCCAGGGGATCGGCTTTGGGGAACGGATGATATATAATTTGGCGAAAGGGTACTTTTTGGCAAAATAGTTTGTAAAAGAAATTGATATAAAAAACGAAAGTAGGGTGATTGGGTGAAGATGTTTGAATTTACAGCTTTAAAGTTATTGCACAAAGATATGATAGCAAAAGGGGAAGAAAGAGCAACTTTTCCATTTGAATTTAATGGAAAAATTTTTAGTTGCATTTTTTTGACAGATATAATTCCATATCGTTTGTATTTAACAACATTAGGATTATCACCAAAAGTATTCGAACTTGAGATAGAAAAAGGCTATAAAACCCAAAGCTTCATTGCGGATTATAAAAAACTGATAGCATATCTTGAAATAAAATACGACCCAACACATAAGTTTGTTCCATTTGATTTTTTTGAAGCATTGAATAGAAGAATACCAAAGGAATTTAAAATGCGTCCGAATTATAGAGAAGTATTAGGTGTTGCCGCTAAAAGGAGAAATATTGAAGAAGAGGCTAAAATATATTTTTGTGGTTGGAGAAGGAATGCAATAGGGAAAAATGTAACAGAAAAAAATCTCGAAAAAACAAGGAGTGCTTTCGGAGATACAAAAGCAGAAATGTGTAAAAGGAAAAATATTAGTTCTTGCTGGACAGACCGTGATGTTGAAGAAGATTTGAGAAAATTAAATGATATAATTTCAATGTGATTTTGGGAGGAAGAGAGATGAATACAGAATTATTAGAGATAATGAAAATGGATATAAAGCGATGTGAGGAGTCTCAAAATTCAAATGAAGGTACACATCGTTTATATCAAGCACTAATTGCAAAGTATAATGGAATATTTGAAGGGTTTGAAAAGGACATACCAACCTCCGGAAAGGCTGCTTTTGGTGGCGGGGAGTTTAATTATAGACCAGAACTTAATGCAATTAAAGAAAAATTGGAGTTGCTTATTGCGACAGATAATGAGAAAGATCCGTTGTTTAGCTTTAAAGTTATGTATGAAGAAGACTTGGAATCTCTGAGAAAGGCTATTGCAGATTCTGCTAATAATGAAACACCAGAATCAGCAAAGCTGCAGTTATATAAAGATGTAACTGCAAGGTATCATCCGTATGTACCAAAACTTAGCGATGGGTTATATGACTATATTCAAGCATATGCATTTTATGATGATGTTTCGGGAGAATCGCTATTCCATAATCTTAAACAAGTATACAATAAGTTGCTATCTTTCAAAGCTTTGGGGTATCCTTCTTTAAAGGAGGCAATTCCACAAAGTATGCCAATGGTTCAGATAACAAATACAAATGAAAACAAAGTTGATATCAATATTTCCTTTAATGATGTTAGAAAAGAAATTGAAAATATGTCGGCATTGCCAGATGGCGAAATAGAAGAAATTTTGAATAAGATAAATGAGTTAGAGAAAATTGTTAAATCTTCAGAGCGTAAATCAAAAAAGTGGGAGAATGCAAAAGGCATTGTTAAGTGGATAGCTGATAAAGGTGTGGATGTAGGGATTGCATTATTACCATTGCTGCTACAGATTAAGTAAAGATACATAAGTAAGTGGTGTTGCCAATTTTACAGGGGTAAATTCTTTACCCCACTTTTGACAAGGCAGATATACTTTCCCTATGTAGTATAAAATAAAACTCTAGGGGAATATTGAAACCGTTTGTCTGCTTTCAAAGAAACCTTGATTTTCTGCGGT
>OLPV01000273.1_pt1 | contig 47961 bp, 29 predicted proteins | sample 1671961 | NCBI WGS metagenome assembly OLPV01 (sample SAMEA3136630, study PRJEB25190) | human gut metagenome | biome: human gut; feature: human-associated habitat; material: faeces | place: Austria | collected 2013 | reverse complement strand
CGTACCATAAAGGCAACCCCACATGGCTTTCTCTATATCTTTTCGCATGTGCCCTTACACATCCGTCTTACTCACGCTGTGCAAGGGGGTGTAAGTACTCCTGCAATGCATGAATGGAATGTTCTCCATCATGAAGTCCTAACTCATACACTTCCTGTAGTTTATCAGCATCCTTTTCGATCCGTTTGATTCCAATTGGTGCCGACGGGCGGATCACAAAGACTTTGCCCTGTTTTTCCAGCCAGCGGAGATGAGCAACACTGGCATTATACGCTTCATAGCGATGTTCTAATGTCTGGCGGAATTCTGGATACTTATGATAACGCAATTCTGCCGGCAGTTTGGATGATGATTTTTTCCGATAGCTGAAATCTCTCGTTAAGACAACGATAATCCGGTCATATCCCATTTCCATCATTTTCTCATATGGAATACTGTCTGCAATTCCACCATCTAAATATGGAACTCCATCTAAATAGACCGGTTTCGATACCAATGGCATGGATGCCGATGCACGCAATACTTCCATCTGATCGAACACACTATGAATCTGCATATATTCCGGTTTACCTGTCTGCATATTCGTTACCACTGCATAAAATGGTACACCGGAATTCATAAAGGTCTCATCATCAAATACATCTAATTCATAGGGAACGGTATAGTAAGCAAATTCCGTATTCACAATATTTCCGGTCGTAAACAGGGAATGCATTCCCATATACCGTTTATCTCCATTAAACCTCTTATTATAACGGATCGAACGTCCTCTTTGCTTAGACAAATAATTCACACCAAACAATACGCCAGCCGATACACCGATCACACCGTCTACATGAATGTCTTCATCCAACATAACATCTAATACTCCGGCAGTATACATGCCGCGCATGGCACCGCCTTCTAATACCAATCCTGTTTTCATTTTAACACCACCAAATATACAAAATATGCGACATATCCCAGTAACATAATAATTCCACCGGCTCTGCCAAGTTTACGGTCACGGAACACACATAACCACAACAAAATACCGGCTGCTAAACTGATCATTGTATCGATCATGAATTCCGGCTTGAATACAACCGGTGTAATTAATGCCGTCGTTCCAACAACAAACAGGATATTAAAAATATTACTTCCTACGATATTACCGATTGCAATATCCGCCTTGCCTTTTCTGGCGGCTGATACAGAGGTTACCAATTCCGGAAGAGAGGTTCCGAGTGCCACAATCGTAAGTCCAATGAACCGCTGGCTGAGTCCCGCTGCCCTTGCAATCATCGTTGCCGCATCAACAGTCACGTCACTGCCCCACACAACAAGTACAATTCCAATCACAACAAACAGGAGCAACATCCAGACCGGTCGTTTCTTCGTCTCTTCAACCTCTTCTTTGTTATTCATCGCCATAATAAAAAGATATGCCAGATAAATAGTAAAAGCAATCCAGAAAATAATTCCTTCCCAGAATGTAATATGTCCACTCGTATATCCAAAAATTGCCAGCATCACGGTAATCACCAACATAAACGGAATCTCATACCGTACTGTGGACTTCTGCACAGATACCGCAACGATCACAGAAGTAACGCCTAATATGATCAGGATATTCAAAATGTTACTACCCACAATGTTACCAATTGTAATGTCTGCATTTTCCTTTAATGCTGCCGTAATACTGACTGCTGCCTCCGGAGCACTCGTTCCCATTGCCACAATGGTAAGACCGATCACAAGCTGTGGAATTCCAAACTTATCAGCGATTCCGGCCGCTCCATCTACAAACACATCCGCTCCCTTTACCAGCATCAGAAAACCTACCGCTAATAACACAAATTGCAACAATAATTCCAAATAATCCATATAAAAGAATCCTCCTTCTTTTAGAGAGCTCTTTGCTGCTGATACAAAAACGAGACTATTATTGCACACCAAAAGTACAATAATAGTCTCGTTCTTATCTCAGTATGCATCCCGGCTTATTCAGCGTGATGACGTTATGCATAACACTCCAATGGAATGTGAACTACTCCCTAATATTTGTTCTAGCCTATCACACTTTTACCCGTCCGTCAATTCCAATCTCGAAAAAAATCCACATAATTTTCCGAATCTGTCGACTACTGTATACATCAAACAAATCATTTACACCTCTTTGAACGGTTCATTCAACATATCACAGCCCGGCAATACAAATCGTCCATCCCGGATAATCGCTACTTCCGTGCCGTCTTCATGCACACTAACAATCTCCTGAATCTCATCATATGGAATTGTAATATCCGTATGACAGTTAAAATATGCAGCATTGATATCCGAATCACGCAACAAGGAACACTCATTGTCTTTAGCAACAATCTCTTTTCCGTCCGGATTATATAACCGGACTTCCTCACTGTGGCTATAGCAGGTATCTCCCACCGCAAAATGAGGTCCCATCTTCTCAACAATAAGTATTGGCAGCTTATATACTATATCATAAGCATTCGCCATTACATAGGCAGTTGTATTAGTTCCGATTGCAAACTCACCGATTGGAAGTGTCTCACGGTTATACAGCACATTTTCTTTAATATATGCTCTGTTTTCTTCTTCTGATTCAAAATTATCACATGTATAATCCGTAATCTTTCCATCCTCAAACGTCAGCAGGATATTTTTGTAATTCAAGTCATTCAGATAAACCTCTGAAACATTTAAGACGCCGTGCGTCCCGGTAAGTTTTGGTGATGTAAAGACTTCTCCAACCGGAATGTTCACATCTGCCGTGCAGTTTTCAAAGTTGGTCTCCTTATCCGGATTCTGTCTCTCATGCATCATAACCGTCATATTCGTTTTGTTTTCATTGGCACCGAGTACCCGTACGCAGACAGCTCGATCTAACTCATCAATAATAATCTGTTGAACTTGCTTATATGCATCATTATCTAACGTATTGACACGGACAATTGCCTGGAATATCTCTTCAAAATTATCTCCAATCTCCGGCAACGGATACGCAATGATTGTGAAACTGTAGTCACTTTGCGGGATATATTCATTGACGATCCGGGAGCTTTCTGTTGTCATTGCAACGGACAATTTCTGTTGTTTATCCGATAATACAAGTGATTCTCTTTTATTGACCGGTTCAAATGGTTTTTCTCCAAACACTTCAATAACTGCCGGACCTGCATACTCTTTTGCAAGCTGTTTCCGTTTCTCATAGGCATTATGCAGGACAGATACTTTTCTCTCGACAAAAGCCTTATCCAAAAAGAGTGCCTCATCCATCCGGTGATCGTAATCGTATTGTTTATTAGCTGCCGTAGCAGTATATCCCGGTCGTAATGCCAACCTGCGGTTAATTCTCGCAACCGGTGCTCTGTATATAACCGGTGTCAGTCCCATCTGTTGAAATTGTCCGATTGCCGCACGGATCATTCGTTCCTGCCCGATTGAATAACGGATATTTACCGTCTTCTTCTTCGTCAGATCAATTCCCGCAATCCGAAATCCTTCTTCATAACCATGCGTATAAGTATATGCCATGGCATCAATCTCTTCCTGTGGCATACTATTCAGAAAGTGTGCTAACTTAATTTCATTCTCTGTAATATACTCTCCATACCGGAACAGATACCGCAGATCATCCGGATCACTCTGCATAATAATATCGGTTGCAAAAGACAGCTCCGGATCAAGAATCTCTCTGGTTCGATAGTCTACCGTACGATCCGCATAATCACTCACAAAATAATAAATGATCTCCCGAATCTCCTTTGCCTCCGGCACTCCCTCTTCAAACAGACAAAGTATCTCCACAAGCAATTCAACATGAATCGTCAGATCAAATAACCGATTCTCAACAACATATACGATCCCGCCCCTCAGTTCCGTATAGACAAAAGAAAGAAGCTGCCCGTAGTCTTCCCCTAACTGTTGTACCGCATATGCCGGATTCGCATAACTCGTTGCATACGACTCCGGTAATATATCTTCATACAGTAAATGATTATATGCCTGTATAGATTGCATATCCTGTTTCCATATATCCTCTGCGTCTACCTGATGTTTCCAATCTGACAAAAGCTCCACAAACTCTGCCATTCTTTTAAAATAATCCAGATATGGCGGTTTGATCTTACTATCTGCCAGAAATGCACGGATTCTCTCACAAGCCAGTGAAAACCGTTCCTGTACACTCTCATTTTCTTCCTCAAACAAATTCTTATATTCCATCTGTTTTTCCTTTCCCATTCACCATAAAATACTGCACAGCCGGTTCTAAATCACCCATCCGGTCACATATAGCACAATCGCAAACAGTAACGGAATTGCATTACAGATTCCTGCAATTCTTTTCATTAGCATTCCACCATCTACAGACTTCCATGCACATACCGTAAATACAATCCCCATGATAGCCAGTAAAAAACTACCGATTCCCAACAATCCGACCGCTGCAGGTCCTTTTCCGTTATACGCATACGACATGATCACAGCCCCTGATAAACAACATACCGAAAGCCCGGCTAATACACATGCAATTATGGCATCCACACTCACACTTTTGATACTATAAGCACTTTCCTTCAGCATTTTGTTCACTCCTCCTGTTAATCCGTAACAATATATAATATATCCAAAAACCGAACAATCCTCCAAGCGTATTCAATATCAGATCATCTATATCAAATACCCCGACTCTCGCCACTAACTGCAATAATTCCACACACAGACTAAATGCAAACGTATAACCAACCGCCTGATACCAATGTGTCTTCTGGTTCACTACCCATCGGATCAATGCCCCAAACGGCATAAATGCAACAACATTTCCCGCCAAATTGATCAGGGAATAATACACCCCAATTGTCTTCCAATACACAATAAATCGTTTGATCTCCTGAAACGGCACCAGATTATATTGCAGTTCCCGTTGTCCGTTCATTCTTCCAAATCCATCACTTAACAACAAAAAATATACCAATACAATCATATAGATTCCAAACAGTATCCTGCTGATAATTCGTATTATTTTTCTTTTTTTCATATTCTATCCATCTTTTCATGTTTCATTTTCTATATCCGATTATAACTTGAAAAATGGACTGCCGCAATATCAAATGTGACAGTCCATCGTTTTATTTTTTCTCAATTGTCGCCTCTGTCGTCTTTGCCTCTTCTGCTGTCGAAGCTGCCGACGTATCTGCGGCGGCCTGCGTAGTGGATGTATCCTCTGCATCTTTGATCGAGACGGTATTGGTCATTGACAATACAACATGATCGTCTCCAGCCTGTGCAACATATAATTCTTCTCCATCCTTCACTTCTTCCAACGGAACCGTAAGGATTCTTGAACCCTGCCAAGTTGTATCTACTGATTTGCCATCCACATATACAATGGAATACAGATTAAATCCCTCTCCGTATATCCATAATTTATCATCTTTCACTTCACAGTGATCTACCGTGATATCCCGGATACCCATCTTCATGTCGGTTGTCGGAAATGGATCGTTTCCATCAAATGCATAATCATTACCATACAACGTATCATATTCCAGCATTTCCAATTTGTCCAAATAACCCTGCTGGTCATTACTGTTCATATATTTGGTATGGAAACTCTGCATCAGACCACCCTTAATGCCTAAGCGGTTAAAAATGTATGTGCTTGCCTGATATGCTGAGAAATCCTTATGCTCCGCTGAAAGTCCTATGTTATCCCACATGATCCATTCTGTCTGATAAAGTGTGATTCCATCAAGATCATCCTCTTCTAAGTTCAAACTCGGTAAATGATCACCATACATAAACACAACGGTTAGTTCGTCAATTCTCTCTAACTTGTCGATCAGATCCCCTACCATCATGTCTGTTTCCCGGCACATGTTAATGTAGTATTCCCATGCTGCCTCTTTTTCGGTATCTCCCTGATATTTTCCTCCAAAATAACAGGTCAATCCGGTCATGGTATCCGTATGCTTCTTCGGGTAACGACCATGTCCCTGTACCGTAATGGTTGTTATATAGTCACGACCTTCTGTCTGAAGCATCCTCTGAACCATCAGATCATCTAATACATTATCTTTCGCCCATCCTCGCGGTGTTTTATTCAGACCATACATATGCTCCATTCCGGTGAAATTGTCAAATCCAAGATTTGCATAATCTACATACCGCGAATAAAATGTTGCATCATTATTATGAAATCCTGCGGTTGCATATCCGGAACGTTTCAGATCATATGCCATACTGTCACAGGTCTTACTTCTCATGATCGTCTTAAACGGATACTCCCCGGCTCCAAAGAACTGTGTACTCATTCCAGTCTGAACTTCAAACTCTGTATTCGCTGTACCGGCACCTACTGCCGGAACTGTAAATAAACCTGTTGAATATTTCTCCTTTAATGCTGTCAATGTCGGCATCGGGTCTTCGGACGGATAGAAATCCTTCATGTACTTGGTATCAAATATAGACTCTAACTGTATAATGATAATATTCGGATTCTCTTTGGTTGCTTTCTCATTGGTATAATAAGTAACAGATGCATCCTCTATTGTATCCTTTTGTGCTGCATTTTCCGTTGAAGCTATATCCTTCTCCGTTCCACGTTCTGTCGAAGCAGTCTCTGTATTGGTTGTTACTTCGGTTGTTGAATGATCGACTACATCCGACTCTGTACCTGTTGCCGTCTCTGACTGATCTGCCGTCTTTGCCTCTTCGGATATCTTCTCTGCTTCTTCCTTTGTCTCAAAAATAACATCACTCTTATCATAATCTAACGGACTGGTAATTGCTTTGATTGTTGCTTCACTGTAATCTTTCGGTTTACTGATACCAACATCAATGATACTGTTGGAAAAACAATATGCAAACCCGTAATCATTATATGCATATGCAAGATTACCAAAATTATCCGATACGGTCTGGGTGTTCACCGCAACCTTTGTCAAAGTATATATCAGTATGAAGCACATACACACATACGCAGATGCGCGAAATGGTCTTCGTTTACTCTTCGACTTTGGCAGCCGGATATACAGATATACTAACAAAGCAAGTAAAAGCACAATAGCAGCAATACTTAATATCATCTGCCACTTTGTCATGTATTTATCTAACATCGTCATAACATTCCGGATCATCAATACGTCAATTGCAGAAAACGGCGTCGTCCGGAAACAGAGAACGATCCAGTTGGCAAATGCGGAAATGATCCACATTGCACATACGAACACAGTCGCAAACACTTTTCTCTTTGCAAATAATACAAGCGATAACGTAACAAATATGATAAACGCATTGTACAAAAATACAAGCGGTGAATTACCAATAAACAAAAATGCTTTCAGGAAGGAATGTCTGCTTAGTACTTCCAAAAAGAAATTCAACACACAAGCCAGTAATAAATATCCAACAAATGGTATCTTTACTACCCGGATTATCGCACGCATCGGTTTGGTCTGTGCTAATTTCTGAAATGGTTCTGCAATCTTTTTGCCAGCAGTTCCTGCCTTTCCCTTAATATTATTCAACAAACTTTTTAGATTTCTTAATATATTTTTCATTTTTTCTTCTTCCTAACCTATGTTAAAACAAAGTAAAACTAATCACTATGCTAATATACCATGGTTTTAAAAAAAAGCAAGTCTATTCACATTTTTTTAAGAATTGACTAAGAAGCCTTATATTGACTGTTATAAAGTTGTGCATAGAAACCATCTTTTTGCAGCAATTCCTCATGACTGCCCTGTTCAATAATGTCGCCATCCTTCATAACCAGAATCACATCCGACTCTTTGATCGTCGATAACCGGTGCGCAACCACAAAACTGGTACGTCCTTTCATCAATTTTGCAAATGCATTCTGTACCTTGATCTCTGTACGCGTATCAATTGAAGAAGTTGCTTCATCTAAGATCAACATCGGTGGAACTTCCAACATTACACGTGCAATACACAGGAGCTGCTTCTGTCCCTGGGACAGATTGCCTCCATCTTCGCCGATGACCGTATCATAACCATTGGGCATACGTTTGATAAAACTGTGTGCATGACATGCCTTTGCGGCTTCTATAATCTCATCCCTGCCGGCATCCGGTTTACCATAAGCAATATTTTCTGCGATCGTACCGGATTTTAACCACGTTTCCTGTAACACCATACCATAATTTCCACGCAAACTGTCTCTCGTAATCTTATAAATGCTGTCTCCATTTAACATGATGCTGCCTGCATCTATATCATAAAAACGCATTAACAGATTGATCAGCGTAGATTTACCACATCCTGTCGGGCCTACGATTGCAACACGTTGTCCTCTCTTTACATTCAGGTTCAGATCCCTGATCAATGGCTTCTCTTTATCATAAGAAAATGCAACATGTTCCAATACTAAGTTGCTGTCCTCTTCTACTTCCTGTCTTGTCAAAACTTTACAATCCGGATCATCTGCCTGTTCTACCGGCTCATCTAACAGTTCAAACACACGGGCAGCACATGCGATCGCATTCTGAATCTCCGTAACTACGCCGGATATCTCATTAAACGGCTTTGTATACTGATTTGCATAACTCAAAAAACAAGACAACTGACCAACCGTAATTCCTCCGTTTACCGCAACAAATGCACCGACAACGCCAACTCCCGCATACACCAGACCATTTACAAAACGGGTTGCAGGATTCGTAATAGACGAAAAGAATGTTGCCCTCAAACTGTACCCGGAGAGTTCATTATTGATCTTATCAAATCGATTCATCGCATCATCTTCATATCCAAATGCCTGTACGATCTTCTGGTTTCCGATCATTTCATCTACCAGTGCCGTCATATCTCCACGGCTTTCTGACTGTAAGCGGAACATGTGATATGTCTTTCTCGCAATAAAGCTCGCCACAAACAAAGAAACCGGTGTGATCAATACAACCACGATCGTAATCTTAATATTTACGGAAAGCATAAACAACAATGTTCCAAGAATTGTGATTACACCTGTAAACAACTGTGTAAATCCCATCAGTAATCCTTCTGAAAACTGATCTACATCATTGATCACTCTTGATACCACTTCTCCATATTGCCTGTTATCAATATATTTCAGCGGAAAATGATTGATTCGTTCAAATACACTCGTACGGATATCTTTTACGACCTCATAAGTAATCTTATTATTGCAAAGACTCATCAGCCACTGGGAAAGTGCCGTAATCGCGATCACAATTGCAAAACGGATTAACAACGGTTTCAATCCCGTAAAATCCACCTGCCCTTTGTCTACAATAAAATCAATTGCATTACCGGTTACAATCGGTGCATACAAGGTCGTTACAACTGTCACAAATGCAAAAAACAAAGACAACCATACAAAATATCGATATGGCTTAATATAAGTAAGAACTCTTTTTAAGGTATTTTTTTGACTTTCTTTTGTCATTTCATTCTTTCCTGCCATTATTTTGTCTCCTCCTTCTTTGCATTATCATCCTGCGAATGTACGATCTCCCGATATACACTACAATGCTTCATCAATTCCTCATGATTACCAATCCCCGCCATTGCACCGTCTTCTAACACAATGATCTGATCTGCCTGTTTGATCGTTGATGCTCTCTGCGATACGATAAAGACAGTCATTCCCTTTGTCTCTTCCCTGATCGCTTTCCGCAATCTTGCGTCCGTTGCAAAATCCAATGCTGATGCCGAATCATCTAAGATCAGGATCTCCGGCTCTTTCACCAACGCCCTCGCAATCGTAAGTCGCTGTCTCTGTCCCCCTGACAGATTCTTACCTCCCTGCAGGATTCTCTCTTCCAATCCGTCCTTCTTACTTGCAATGACATCCGCCGCCTGTGCGATTGCAATTGCACGATTCATCTCTTCTTCGGTTGCATCTTCTTTTCCCCAACGCAGATTGTCTGCAATTGTGCCGTTAAAAAGGACTGCTTTTTGCGGTACAATACCAATCCGGTCTCTCAACTGATGGAACGAGTAAGACTTTACATTTACCTTATCGACGAATACCGATCCTTCCGTTGCTTCATAAAATCTCGGAATCAGATTGACCAGCGTGGATTTTCCACATCCGGTACCACCGATCACACCGATTATCTGTCCCTTCTTTGCCGTAAATGAAATATCTCTGAGTGCCGGTTCTTTTGCACCTTCATAAGTAAATGTGACATGATCAAATACCACTTTATCTTCCGCCGGCACCAGATCTACTCCGGTCGGATGCTCCACAATGGAAGGTGCCATGGCAAACACCTCACCGACACGCTTGGAACATGCTGCTGCTTTCGTCAGTAAAATGATCAAATTTGCAAGCTTTACCAACTCAACGAGAATCTGTGACATATAGTTTACCAGTGCAATGACTTCACCCTGACTTAAGTTTCCTGCATTTACCTGCAAACCACCGGTCCAGATAATCGCAATAATTGCAATATTAACAATAATATATGTAACCGGATTCATCATGGCAGATATCTTTCCAACAAATAACTGCATCTGCATCAGATGATCGCTTCCCTCAAGATAATCTTCCTCTTCGTCTTTCTGTCTGCAAAATGCCCGGATCACTCTGGAACCGACCAGATTCTCTCTCGTCATTAAAAGCACCCGGTCCAATGCCTTTTGTACTTTCTGATATAATGGAATGGTATATAACATAATACCGAATACGACAATGGAAAGTAATGGAATCGCTACAACAAATACAATTGCAGCCTTCACATCTACCGTAAATGCCATTACCATAGCTCCGAATACAATAAAAGGTGAACGAAGGAACAGTCGCAAAAACATATTCACACCTGACTGCATCTGGTTAATATCGTTCGTCATACGCGTGATCAGGGTTGATGTGCCTGCCGTATCTAATTCTGTATATGACAGTGCATTGATGTGTGCAAACAGATCCCTGCGCACACCTTTTCCAAATTCAACCGATGCTTTTGCCGCAAAATACTGCGCCGTGATTGAGCAGGTAAGTCCGATCACACCAAGAAGTATCAATATGGCACCCATTCGTAAAATATATGTGTTGTCTGCATTTTTAATACCGGTGTCCACGATTGCAGCCATAACAAGCGGCACAAATAATTCGAAACTCGCCTCTAACATTTTAAAACATGGTGCTAATATACTTTCTTTCTTATATTCCTTTAAGTAATTGGTTATCTTAAACATTCCCTTATTTCTCTTTCTTTCTTAAATATCGGATAAATCTTCCAACCTCGATCCATGCTTCTTTTGCTTCCGGATATAACAATAAACCCATCTGAAACACATGAAACATGCCCGGATAGATATGTTCTTTCACGGTAACTCCCGCATCCATTGCATGCCTGGCAACCGTTTTCGTATCACTTAACAGCATTTCATATTCTCCAACCTGCATTAACATCGGTGGGAATCCGTGATAATCCCCATTCACAGGAGAAATATACGGAATCTCCGGATTACTGTCTTTGTAATATCCTTCCTGATATACCAGACTGTCCATGGTACCGCCAAATATCGGATCAATATCAAAATTCTCCTGATACGATTCTCCACTTTTGGTCAGATCCGTCCACGCTGACATCGTAATAATTCCAGCAGGTAACGGTATATCATGATCCCGCAGATACAGACAAAGTGCCAATGCAAGTCCCCCACCTGCCGAATCGCCTGCTACGATCAGCTTCTCTAACGGATATCCCCGTTCCATAATCCATTGATACGCCGCAAGTGCATCTTCCAATGCCGCCGGATATGGATGTTCCGGAGCAACCCGGTAATCTACACTTAGCACATCATATCCTTTGCTGATCTCATTATAAAGACCGGCCATATCCCGGTATGTATTATGCATTCTTCCATAATAACCACCACCGTGCAGTTGTAGTACAATTCCCGGCAGTTTCCAGTCCTCTGTATTATTCTCCGTATCTTCCATTTCTCTCTTCCGGCTCAGAAGTTCCATTGTGAAATGTTCCATCGAAATGACAGAAAGATTAAGATGTTCCGGACATTCCCACATTCGCTCTCTCTGATACAGTTTTGCCCGCAACTGTCCTGCCTGACTTTGACCACCCGGTAATGGCAGATGATTCGCAACTTTTACCATCTTGCGTGCAGTTCTGCCTCTTATACTGATTCTATCTTCCATACATGTCTCCCATTCTATACATGAAATCTTCGCTTTAATTCTCTTGTAATCTCACGATCTCCAAAAATAATCGTTCCAAGCAGATATATCCCCGTAACTGCCGTACACGTTACCGGAAGCACAACATTCGTAATCTTCCCCGTAAAATAAAGACTGATGATTGCAATACTGCAAATTGCAATCAGCAACAGCAGCAATGTATAACTGTACCAATGCTGCCGGTTCAGCATCATCAAAAAGAATACGATCGCATCTCCAAATAAGATTACTCCCGGAATCGCCCATTTTAGGGACCATCCTGTCATCCCGGTAAAATAATCAATTCCTAACAGAAAAGTCATGGTAAGAATCAACTGTAATCCGATCTTTGCTGCATATCCCGCATCATGATTGATCCAATAGATCATGGAAAGGTAAATGTAGATCATAGCAATTCCGCTGATTCCGGACCACCAGAAATAAGGTGTTGCAAAACGATTGATCACAATCAGCCCAATCTCCGCTATTATAAATAGAAATAAAATCAACCGCATAACAAAATGAAGCCGTTTTGTCCTCTTTCTAACATCCGGATAAGGGGCTCCGTTACCGACAACCGGACTGTTCATCTCTTCCGGTGTCATCTCATCCAATACACTGTGGCAAAGAGGACACACATCCGTATCATCATATACAATTACATTACAGTTTCTGCATATATTCATCGTTCACTCCACTTTTCTTTCTCTATCGAACATTCGTTGAATGTTATTCCATCAGCTATAATAGGCACCATTACTCTCTACCGCAACCGAAACTCCGTCCTTCGCAATCGTCTGGAAGAATCGTTTCTGGATGGACAGATCAACCAATATGGAACTAAATGTAAATGTAAGGATTCCATTGTACGAGCAAATGCCGCCTTTCATATTCTGTCCCTTTGACATAGACAGCGTTACATAAAAATGTTCCACATATTTTTGATAAGGTTCCTTCAATTCAATATTCCCGATATTGGTTACCGTTGCAGAAGTTGCCTTTGCAGACGCTCCATACACCTGTTTCATCACAAAATTCTTGATCACAAGCGGCACCGCACGCAAGATCCAGTTCTTCTCATTTGATACATTATACGACATAATGTTATTCAGATTCTCCGGTGTGATCTGTTCCTTCAGATTCTCTGCCACAATTTCCAATACTTCTTCAAAGGTATAACTCTCTTTTTCAGGTTGAAATGTTGCAAAAACCATAGCAAAGAAATTCTTCATCGTATGCGAATCATAATATGGTCTTAAATTAACCGGAACGCAGCAGCGAAATGGTATCTTCGATGGCTGTTCCCGCATATATTCTTTGTACGCCGCATATACAAAAGTCCCAACCAGATATTGATTGATCGTAACACCATGCTTCTTGCTTGCCTGCTTTAACTCATTCACTGGAAAATATCCGTGTACAACCCCCATCTCGCCCTTTGGAAGACGTTCTCCATTCAGAGTAAATGCTTTCTCTGACTTGTACACCTTGCCATGTCCCTTTTTAAAGTTCTTCACATAGCTGTCTTCCTTGTCCAGAAATACACCGGAAGATATCTTGTCTTTCTCGCCCTTCAACTCTTTGGGATATCGCAAACGCAAATACTGATATACCAGTTCTCTTAAAAAGATGATTCCGCCCGCACCATCTGTCAGTGCATGGAACACCTCTAAATTAATCCTGCATTTATAATATGTTACACGAAACATATAATGATTATTCCGGCTCTTGTCAATATACGCTCCCGGATGCGAATATTCCTCCCACACAATTGGTGCCGGTCTTGTATTCTCTTCAAAATAATACCAGAATACACCCATTCGGAGCCGCATCCGAAACACAAGAAACTGCGGCAGGATCCGATTTAATGCTTCCTGCAACAGAACACGGTCAATCTTCTCTGTCAACGTTACCGAAATACGATACACATTCGTCATGTCTTCTGTTGCAATAACCGGAAACAAATTGGCTGTATTATCTAATTTATCCCATGCAAGCTGTTCTCTTCTCTTTGCCAACCTGTTATCTTTTTTGTTCTCATTTTTCATCTTCAACCATTCCTTCAATTCAACCAATCCGATATAATAACCCAATATACAAAATCAGCCTGTTCACTAAATGCTTATTATACAACATTTCAAGCATTTGGTAAACAGGCTATGTCCTGTACTGTACACTTCCAATTATTTATTATTGATTTTTGAACGTTTTCTAAGAGTCGGATCCAAAATCTTCTTACGGATACGGATATTCTTTGGTGTAATCTCTAACAATTCATCCGTATCAATGAACTCTAATGCCTGCTCTAAGCTTAACACTCTCGGTGGTGTCAGCTTCAATGCGTCATCTGCACCGGAAGAACGTGTGTTGGTCAAATGTTTTGCCTTACATACATTGATCTCAATGTCTTCTGCTTTTCCGGTCTGTCCTATTACCATACCTGCATATACCTGCTCACCCGGTCCGATAAATAATGTTCCACGATCCTGTGCATTGTACAAACCATATGTGATAGAAGTACCGGACTCAAATGCGATCAAAGATCCCTGATTACGATACATCATGTCTCCCTTATAAGGGCCATATCCGTTGAAAATGGTGTTGATAATACCTGTTCCCTTTGTAGATGTCATAAAATCTCCACGGAATCCGATCAATCCACGAGCAGGGATATTAAACTCCAAACGAACCGTTCCATCATGTGCCGGTGTCATTGCCTGTAATTCACCTTTACGCTCATTTAACATACTGATGATCGTACCGGAGAACTCTTCCGGTACATCAATGTACGCGATCTCCATCGGCTCTAACTTCTTTCCTTTTTCATCCGTATGATAAATTACTTCTGCTTTACTGACTGCAAATTCATAACCTTCCCGGCGCATATTCTCAATCAATACGGATAAATGCAATTCCCCACGTCCGGATACCTTGTATGTGTCTGTATCATCTGTTTCTTCTACTCTCAAAGAAACATCTGTATTCAACTCACGGAACAGACGGTCTCTTAAATGTCTTGATGTGACAAACTTACCTTCTTTTCCTGCAAGTGGTGAATTATTAACAATAAAGTTCATTGAAATTGTCGGCTCTGATATCTTCTGGAACGGAATCGGCTGTGGATTATCTACGGAACACAGTGTATCTCCTATATGCAGATCTGCAATACCGGAGATTGCAACGATTGAACCAATACCCGCCTCATTTACTTCTACCTTATCAAGTCCTTCAAACTCGTATAACTTACCGATCTTAACCTTCTTGCATTTGTTCTCATCATGTGCATTGACTAATAACACTTCCTGATTTAATTTGAGTGTACCGTTATCCACCTTACCAACACCGATACGACCTACATACTCATTATAATCAATCGTAGAGATCAATATCTGTGTATCTGCATCCGGATCTCCTTCCGGTGCCGGGATATAATCAATGATCGTTTCAAACAATGGAGCCATATCCACTGCTTCATCATCCATGTTACGTTTTGCCACACCATCCTTTGCGGATGCATATACAAACGGACAATCCAGCTGCTCATCGGTTGCTTCTAAATCAAGTAATAATTCTAATACCTCTTCCTCAACCTCTTCCACTCTGGCTTCCGGACGATCGATCTTATTCACACAAACGATAACATTCAGATTCAATTCCAACGCCTTTTTCAACACAAACTTTGTCTGTGGCATTGCTCCTTCAAATGCATCGACAACAAGAATAACACCATTTACCATCTTAAGAACACGTTCTACCTCACCACCGAAATCGGCATGACCCGGGGTGTCTATAATGTTAATTTTCGTTCCTTTATAATGTACTGCTGTATTTTTAGAAAGAATCGTAATTCCTCTTTCACGCTCTATGTCGTTCGAATCCATAACACGTTCTGCCACTTCCTGATTCTCACGGAACACACCACTTTGCTTCAACAATTCATCTACCAATGTGGTCTTACCATGATCGACATGGGCAATGATCGCAACGTTACGAATATCTTCTCTTTTGATCTTCATAGTTTCCTCCTGACACTTCTAGTGTTTCTCTACCTTTTTACGCACGTTTTCAAGTGTAGCACAAAGAATCAAGGCTTTCAAGAATATTCCCATAAAAAATAAGCGAAAAAACGCCGATATTTTCTAGCGTTTCTTCGCTTTTCTTGTTAAATATCACACATTTACGACAAATCGTTTCGGGATTCGCCAATGTGCAGAACCGAATGTATTACAATTATTTGCTTTTCTTCGGCATGCTCTTCTTTGCGGTGGTAGACTTCGTCGCACTTGTCTTTGCCGTGCTCTGCTTGGGTAACGCCTTCACAGGCTGTTTCTTTTCAACATAATCGTACCGGAATACCACTACGGAAAGTGGTGGTAAATGCATTGTAATAGACTGTTCTCTTCCATTCCATGGCTCATTCTCCGCCTTGACCGGCTTCGCATTCACTCTTCCTTTTCCTCCGAATTCTTCTGCATCCGAATTCAGAATCTCTGTATATTTGCCCGGACACGGAACTCCGACAACAAATCCGTCTCTGTCAACCGGTGTAAAGTTACATACAAACAACAACTGATCCTTAGCAGTAGAACCGCGACGAATGAAGGATACAATACTGCTTTGCGGATCATCACAGCTGATCCATTCAAATCCCATCTGATCCTGATCATTATAGTAAAATGCGTCATAAGTATTATATAAATGATTCAAAGCTCTTACATAATTCTGAATTCCCTTGTGACTTGCTGCATCCTCTCCGTCTAACAAATACCAATCCAGACTGCGTGCCTCACTCCACTCTCTAAGCTGTGCAAACTCCTGTCCCATAAATAACAGTTTCTTGCCCGGATGTCCGTACATAAAACCATACGCAGTACGAAGGTTAGCAAACTTATCATCATGTAAGCCCGGCATTTTATTGATCATGGAGCATTTCAGATGAACTACTTCATCATGTGAGATTACTAAGATAAAGTTCTCAGAGTATGCATACATCAGGCTAAACGTCAGACGATTATGATTAAACTGTCTGAAGTATGGATCTAACTTCATGTACTCCAGAAAATCATTCATCCAACCCATGTTCCATTTAAACATGAATCCCAGACCATCCATGGAAACCGGAGCGGTAACACCTGCCCAGGATGTAGATTCTTCTGCAATTACAAACACACCCGGCTCTAATTCTTCAATCGTCTTATTCAATTTCATTAACATCTTAATGGCATCATAGTTCTCATTACCACCATCTTCATTCGGCAGCCAGTTGCCATCCTGTTTACCATAATCCAGATACAACATGGATGCCACCGCATCTACACGAAGTGCATCTATATGATATTCCTTTGCCCAGAAGACAGCATTGGCGATCAGGAAGTTAGATACCTCATTCCGTCCAAAATCAAATATATAAGTTCCCCAATCCGGATGCTCTCCTCTTCTTGAATCCGGATGTTCAAATAACGGCATACCATCAAACTTGCCAAGACCATGTGCATCACGCGGGAAATGTGCAGGAACCCAGTCCAAAATCACGCTGATTCCACTCTTATGCATGTAATCCACAAAATACATAAAATCTTCCGGATCCCCATATCGTCTGGTCGGTGCATAATAATTGGTCACCTGATATCCCCAGGAACCGTCAAACGGATATTCCGCAATTCCCATAAGCTCAATATGTGTATAGCCCATATCTTTCACATAATCTGCAACCATCGGTGCGAGTTCCCGGTAAGAGAAGAACCCATTATCGTCATCCTCTACTTTCTTCTTCCATGAGCCTAAATGCATCTCATAAATATTCATTGGCTTGCGCATGGCGTCATTTCTGGTAATAGTCTTACGCTTCTCCATCCACGCATTATCTTTCCAACGGTATTTGGTTAAATCCTTGACTACATTGGCATTATCCGGGCGGAACTGTGTACAGTTACCAAACGGATCTGCCTTATAGATCTCCTCACCGTAACGTGTCAGAATATTAAACTTATAGATTGCATCCTCTCCGACATCCGGTATAAACAATTCGTAAATTCCCGAAGATCCAGTTAGATGCATCGGATGTAATGCTCCATCCCACATATTAAAGTCACCGACAACCGATACTCTTCTTGCGTGTGGTGCCCATACTGCAAAATATGTACCTGCTACACCGTCTAATTTCATAGGATGTGCGCCTAATTTCTTATATATCTCCCAATGATTACCTTCTGAGAATAAATAAACATCCATAGAACCGATCTGACTGTCAAAACTATATGGATCTGCCGATACGACAGTAGAACCATCCTGATAATCCGTCACTAAACGATACTTCGAACCAACAAACTTCTTCTTAGGAAGATATAATGCATAAAAACCCTTGTCATCTACCTTCTCCATCTCATATTCTGTCTTGCCGGTTGGTGCGATTACCTTGCAGCTTACAGAATGCGGCTTATACGCTGTAATCATCTGACCTTCTCCATAATCATGATTACCAAGCAGATGTTTCGGTGCATTGATCTTGCCTTCCATCAGTTCATCATAGAGTATCCAGTTCATCCACTGTTCAATCTTTACGTTCATAAAAACCTCCCTTATCTCATACATCTTCACTAAGTAATATCATACCACTTTTGCCGCTTTCTGTAAATCAATATTCATGAGTTTTTCGACAAACGTCTATTATTTTTCCTTGTGTCATATTTGACTTTATTATATAATAAATCTGTAATAAAATAGATGATATATTACAAACGGGTGAGAAGGATTTTCTATTGGAGGTTTACATATGGCAGAACAAAAGAAAGGAAAAACCGGAATTTTTATTATTGAGTTAAAAGAACCCTACACAATATTAGAATGTGACAAACAATTTTTATCTATGATGCATTTAGAGATAAAAGATATCAAAAGCCACTATAATAGGTTGTGTAATATCGTTTTTCCGGAAGATTATGAAGATTTTATTTGTTCGCTTACTGCTCAGCTCAAGCGTTCAAATTTCACAAGTGACCGTGTACGTTTTGAGAAAAAAAGTGGAAGAATCTTCCAGATTTTGATGAACGGTCAGGTTTTTAGTCTGAAAGACGGACGTGAAGTCTTACAATGCAGTTGTACAGACATTTCCTCTTTAGAGACGGCTGCTTTAGTCAGCGAACGCGCCCTTTCCGATTTAGAGGTGTTTTCCCAGTCTGTACGATGCGGGCTCAGCAAACATATCTGTGATAATTCCCTGACACTGATCTGGGCAAACGACTACTACTTCAAACTATTTGGCTATTCCAGGGAAGAATATGAAGAGTTATTTGGCGAAAGTCTTATACCTCTTATTGCGCAGGAAGATCTTCCATTAGTCGTGAACAGTATCACTACTCTTTTAGAGGATCACGAGATTGATATTACATTCCGCATTCGGCACAAAACCCGTAATTTATGTTGGATAAACCTGGTTGCCGCCTGCTTAGAATCAACAGAAAATGATGATTTTCCAATTGCCAATTTTGTTTTAAATGATGTAACTGATTTGAAATATGCCGAAATGAAAGCTTCCTTAGAGGCACAGAAATATGAGATTATTTCTGACATTTCCGAAGAAATACCTTACGAATATGAGATTGATACAGATACCTTAACATATGCCAAAAAGTATGAAAATATCTTCGGCCGCAAGAGTATCTACCGCCACCCACTTCGCAAATTCATTGATGCCGAATATGTATCGGAAGACACTGCAAAGAACTTCTCAGATATCTTTGAGGCAGCTCAGCGTGGTGATATTATTCATAATGCCGAATACAAATTGAAAAACCGTGCAGGCACCTACGAATGGCACTACTCCAATTATTCTCTGATCCGCGATGAACAGGGACATCCGCTCCGTGCTGTCGGAGTCCTTCGCAACATTGACGCCCAGAAAAAGGAGCAGGAATCTCTCTTAAAACGTGCACAGACTGATGCCATGACCGGTCTGCTGAACAAAACCACAACGGAGAATTATGTCAGCAAACATTTAAAAGAACTGCAATCCGGCGCATATGGTGTTATATTGCTAATTGACATTGATGATTTTAAAAACATCAACGATACATTTGGCCATCTGACCGGAGATGAGGTAATTATCGAAATTGCACATACACTGATGCGCTTTACCTTTAATGACGGATTTGTCGGACGTATCGGCGGTGACGAATTCCTTGTATATCTTCCAAATGTATTAGACACCACTCTTGCCTGTGAAAAAGCAGAAAAATACGCCAGCGAACTCCGCAGAAAATACCCCGGAGAAGACGGCAGACCAAAAGTAACATTAAGTATCGGCATTGCTGCGACCGACATTTCACTCCCATATAGCGACCTGTTAGAGCATGCCGATCAGGCAGTATATCAGGCAAAGCTGAATGGTAAAAACGGATATGTCCTATATAGTGAAACATTGGAGCGCACCAAATACCACAATGCCCGGAAAGATAATCGTTCCAACTATGATCCGATCATTATAAGTAATGTCTTTTCCTTACTATGTGAGAATACAGATACATCAAACTGTATTCAAAAAGCGCTTAATTATATCGGTGACAGTTTGAACATTGACCGGATTGCTATATGGGAATATCAGAATGACCGCAATTTTGTAGATAAGACTTTCGAGTGGCAGTCTGCCAGCTATCCATATACCGACAGCAATACAGAGAATCTTTCGTCCATTCAATGGGAGGAAGTAGATACATTATCCATAACCGGAACGTATCACACTGCCAACACCGGTTCTATCCGTCTGAACAACTTTGGAAAAGGAAGTTTTTATGGAGTAAAGGAATTCATCCAGAGTAAATTTAGCTACAAAGGATCCACCATCGGATATATTGGCTTTTTTAATTATTCCGAAGAAGATGTATGGAGTAACGAAACAATTGAAACCTGTAATCTCTTCTCCAAAACACTTCATTCTTACCTTCAGTTAAAATATGCAGAACAACATCTGTAACATAAAAATGCTGCCTTGCCCTTAATCCGGCAAGACAGCATTTTCAATGTTATTTTTCAGGCGGTCTCCTCAAACTGTGAATTATATAAGTCTGCATAAAATCCACCGCGTGCCATTAACTCCTCATGATCACCCTGTTCAATGATATCTCCATCTTTCATAACAAGGATCATATCTGCATCCCGAATGGTAGACAACCGGTGTGCGATCACAAAACTGGTACGTCCCTTCATCAGATTATCCATTGCCTTCTGAATCCGGACTTCTGTTCTAGTATCTACGGAAGAGGTAGCCTCGTCAAGGATCAGCAGTTTCTTATTTGCCAGAATTGCTCTTGCGATCGTCAACAACTGTTTCTGTCCCTGTGAAACATTGCTTGCTTCCTCATTTAATTCCATCTGATAGCCACCCGGAAGCGTCTGGATAAAGTGATGCGCATGTGCGGCCTTTGCGGCTGCGATCACTTCCTCGTCCGTTGCATCCAATCGTCCATACCGGATATTCTCCATGATTGTTCCCTTGAACAACCATGTATCCTGCAATACCATTCCAAACGAATTGCGGATCTCTTCTTTATCAAATTCCTTTACATTGATTCCGTCCATATATATATCGCCTGAATTCAGATCATAGAAACGCATTAACAATTTGACAAGTGTTGTCTTTCCTGCACCGGTCGGTCCCACAATTGCGATCTTCTGTCCTTCCGATACCTTTGCGGAAAAGTCTTTCAAAATGATCTTATCCGGATAATATCCGAAGCAGACATGATCAAAGGTGACATTTCCATGGATATCTTCAATATTTTTTGAAGTATGATGTTCCGCAGTCAGTACCTCTTCCTCTTCATCTAAGAACGTGAATACTCTTTCGGCTGCTGCCATTGTAGACTGCAACATATTCGAAACCTGAGCCACCTGCTGGATCGGCTGGGTAAACTGTTTTACATACTGGATAAATGACTGGATATCACCCACTTCAATCGTTCCTTTGATTGACAGATAACCACCAACAATTACTACGCCTACATATCCCAGATTACCAACAAAAGTCATGACCGGCTGTGCCAATCCGGAAATAAACTGGGATTTCCATGCGGAATGATACAATTTACTGTTCATTTCATTAAATTCCTGCAATACCTGATCTTCTCTTGTAAACAGTTTTACAACATTATGCCCGCCAAAATTTTCTTCAATCTGTCCGTTTACATCTCCTAAATAATTCTGCTGATTGACGAAATATTTCTGTGAATTCTTAACGATCAACATAATTCCAATTGCAGAAACCGGAAGTAACAGCAATGCGATCACTGTCATAAGCGGCGAAATACTGAGCATCATGATCAGAATTCCCATCAAAGTTGCACAGGAAGAAATTAACTGCGTCACCGACTGGTTCAATCCCTGTGTCAATGTGTCTACATCATTCGTGATTCTTGACAGTACATCTCCAAAGCTATGCTTATCATAGTAATTCATTGGCAGCCGGTTGATCTTTTCCGAAATCTCTTTTCGCATACGGAATGCAATCCGCTGTACTACCTGTGTCATGATCAGACCTTGTGCATAGCCAAGAAGCATAGATGTGAGATAAAGTGCTAACATGATCAGAATAATATGCCCGATCTTGTCAAAATCAATTCCACTTCCACCCTGTATCTTGCTGACTAATCCGTTAAAAATCTCTGTTGTTGCCTTACCCAAAACCTTTGGACCTACAATATTAAATACCGTAGAACCAATCGTAAAGATCGCAACCAGGATCAATGCAATATGATATTTTGATACATATGCGATCAGTTTACGAAATGTTCCCCTAAAATCCTTTGCCTTTTCAACCGGTGCTCCCATTCCCCGTCCATGCATTCCACGTCTGCGTGGCATTGGTGTTTTGTTTTCTTCCATATTTAGCACCCCTTTCCTTCCAGATCCTTCTGTGTCAACTGTGATCTGGCAATCTGTTGATATACTTCATTTTCTGCAAGCAATTCTTCGTGCGTTCCGCGACCAACGATTCTGCCATCTTCCAATACCAGAATCTGGTCTGCATGCATAATGGTGCTGATCCGCTGTGCTACAATAATAACGGTTGCATCTGCAACTTCAGAATTCAAAGCCTTCCGCAATGCTGCATCTGTCTTGTAATCCAATGCGGAGAAACTATCATCAAATACATATATTTTCGGCTGCTTCGCGATTGCTCTTGCAATTGCAAGTCTTTGTTTCTGTCCTCCGGATACATTGTTACCGCCCTGTGCAACTTCACTGTCATACCGTTTCTCTTTTTCTTCAATAAATTCTGTTGCCTGAGCGATCATCGCTGCCTTTTCCACTTCCTCCTGTGTTGCATCTTCCTTTCCAAAACGGATATTCGATGCAATCGTACCGGAGAATAATACACCCTTTTGCGGTACATATCCGATCATTTTACGAAGATCCTTCATCTTCATGTCGCGGATGTCCACACCGTCTACACAGACACTTCCTTCTGATACATCAAATAATCTCGGTATCAGACTGACAAGCGTTGATTTGCCGCAACCGGTACTTCCGATAATTGCCGTTGTCTTTCCCGCTTCTGCCGTAAAGTCAATATCATGTAATGCATTCTCTTCGGCTCCCGGATAACGGAATGATACATGAGAAAATGTAACTTCTCCCTTTCCGTCCAGCACATCCACCGTTGTCTCTTTATCTAAGATCATGGTCTGCGACTGCAACACCTCATCAATACGATCTGCAGCAACCGTTGCTCTCGGAAGCATAATCGAAACCATAGAGATCATCAGAAAACTCATGATAATGTACATTGCATATGTTAAAAAGGCGATCATTTCACCTACCTGAATATCCCCTGCATCAATCTTTCCGGCTCCTACCCATACGATCAATACACTGACCCCATTCATAATAAACATCATTGTCGGCATCATGAGTGCCATCGTGCCGGATGTAAACATCTGCGTTTTCATCAGACTTCTGCTTGCATCCTCGAATCGTTTTTCTTCATATTTTTCCCTGCCAAATGCACGGATAACCGAAAGTCCGGTCAGAATCTCTCTGGATACCAGATTCAGCTTATCCACTAACTTCTGCATAATCTTGAATTTCGGCATTGCAACTACCATCAATACCGTAATCAGCAACATAACGGCCGCTACCGCAACCACGATCACCCATGCCATAGAAGTTGTGGAATGCAATACCTTACAGATGGCTCCTATTCCCATGATCGGTGCAAATGCTACCATACGGAACATGATCGTAAGTACCATTTGTATCTGCTGCACATCATTCGTACATCTCGTAATCAGAGAAGATGTGGAGAACCGGTTCATCTCCGCATTGGAAAATCCCATAACTTTGGAAAATACTTTTCCACGGATATCCTGTGCCGTGTATGCAGCAAGTTTAGAAGACAGGAAGCCAACCATAATGCTGACAAGCATTGCAAGCACGGCAATCTCTAACATTTTAACTCCCATCTTCTTAAGGTAATCCATCTGGTAAGAATCCATATCCATTCCTAATTTTTCATATTCCGCAGTAGAAAATGACACACCTATAGCCGTTGTCATATATTCCGGATAATCCGCTAACTTTTCTTTGATTCCTTCTGTCATCTGCTGAAGCTGTTCTTTGGGCATTGTACCTAACAGACTCATGATATCTGCATTTTCATCCTGTATTCCCATGGATTGCAAGAGCTGTTCCTGCATCTGCTTTGCTTCTTTGCTATCCGATGTAAACAGATATACCATCATTTGCGCATCCGACATAGCATCTTCTAATCTGGTCAGTTCTTCATCCTTTAACTGCCCCAAATCTGCCACATATACATCTTTCTGTTTCTCATAATGTCCATCCATTATCTTCTTCTGATCTTCCGATAAAAATAACGCAAGATTCTGATATGTTTCTTCCGACATTTTCTCCGGTACCGAATATTCCACGCCCTTATTCTGGATACCGACATCCACAATATCTGACGTATAATCCGGTAATGTCAATTCACAAAATACCTGTATAACAAGTAATGCAAGTATCAGCAACATGACATACCATAATTTCTTCGCAAACTTTAATACTTTAACCACAGGCTACTCTCCTTCCGATTTCTCTACGCTGTCTTCTGCTTCTAACGTCTCCATAATATCAAACATCCGATTGGATAACGTGATCAACTGTTCCATATCTTCTTCCCCCATCTGGCTTATCACCTTTAACAACCAGTCGTTCTTTCGCCTCCGCTCTTTCTCACAGATTGCTTTTCCCTTTTCCGATAGTGTAATGTAAGAATTCCTTCGATCGGTTTTAGAAGTTCTTCTCTCGATCAATCCTTTTTCTTCCAGAATACGAATCTTCTTCGATGCTGCAGACATAGTTGTATGGCTCATATCTGCCAGTTCCTTCATGGTAACACCTTCCGGCCGTCTCTGCGTCACTACTGCAACTGCCACCAGTATAAAGTATTCTACATTCGCCATATCTCCCTGTTTTTGAAATTTAACCCGGCAGCGGTGAACTCTGTGCAACAGATTGAATAACTCCACCACTATTTTTTCCATATTCTTATGTTTCATCCCTTCCTATCCTAATCTGCCAAAGCCAATAGTTTCCCTAGGCAAGTATTTATTATATGCCTTTTCACGATACTGTCAATGTTTTCCCTGTGAAAAAAATATGAACATTACAAAAAAAGATCGTTCTTCAAAGAAGTTTGTTGTCTGCAAACCTTCTTGAAAGAACGATCTTTTTTATTTTATATTCTATTGCCTGTTATTCGGCTATTTCAAAATTATGGATCAGTTGTCGTATCATCGGATACAGTTCCTGCTTTAACTGCGGCAGTTCCACCGGTTGTTTATACAAGATGACATTATGTGCCGTAGAATTAACAAGTTCCACAATCATAAACATCAACATTTCCGGATTCCGGAATTTCCTGCCCGCCTCCTGAAACAACTGTCTCACAAAAAGAACTGCAGTCTCACCGGATTCCATCGGCATATTCTCAAGTGCATGTGTAAAAATACCCCAGGAAAGATTCTTCGATATAAACTTGAGCAGCATTTTATTATCATCTAACTGATTCAAAATGTGATCTACTATGAATATGATCTGCTCTTCAAAGTCCTTAATCTCACTCTCTACCAAAGCAACCCTTGCCTTATCAAATATCTGTGCCGCTTTTCTCCGGATCAGGTAATCCCGTACATCATATTTATCCTTGAAATACAGGTAGAATGTTCCCTTCGCCAACTCTGCCTTTTTCATTATGTCCGCAATGGAGGTCTCATTAATACCATTCTGGATAAACAGTGAAAATGCCGAATCCACGATTGCATTCTTTTTTTTCTTTTTATTATCCTCAACCTTTCCCATTACAAACCCTCCTGCTAATGAACAAATTCTTAATTATTTGTCGTCTGATTTGATCTCAGCAGTCTGGAAAATGAATTTTACACTGCCGTCCATACCATCCGCAATACCGGAAAATGACTTATAATCATCTGCATCCTTAGTGATTGCTTTAAAGCGATCCATTACTGTTTTAATCTTACTGTTGTATTCGTTCTGAAGTTTTCCGGTACCTTCGTCCTTGAACTGATTCATACCGTCTAACAATGTTACAGAACCATCCTGTAATTTGTTTACACCACTGCTAACCTCTTTGGTTGCACTATCTAACTTGGATGCACCTTTTGAAAGTTTGGATGCACCGTTCGATAACTGATTTGCAGAAGAAGTTAATGTCTTGGTACTGCCTGTCAATGTCTTAATACCATCTGTCAAAGAAAGTCCGCTCTTTGATAAGGTAGTTGCACCTTTCAGTAAGGTATCATTTGCACTGCTTAATTGTTTCACTCCATCATACAGATCTTTTGCACCACTTCCGACCGCTGCAACTCCCGCTTTGATCTTACCGGAATTCGTAACTAATGCATTACCGTTCTTCTCCAATGCCGCAAATTTTGTATCAAGTGCACTGGTATCAACGGAACCTGCTGCATTCTTTGCTGCCGCTGCATCCGTCTGTTTTTGCTTTTCTAATCCTGCTGTAAGTGCACTATCCATTGCATCATTTACTGCTTTCTTTAAAGTTGCTTTATCGTCAGAAGATAAAGTCGTATTATTAATCGCTTCAATCGCTGCATTCATTTTATTCTCTGCTGCTGCTTTAGCATCGGATGTACCAGCCCCAGCTATTGAGGACACGATTGGAGTCACCATTGCAGGCATTGCTTTCTCTATCTCTTCCGGAATACCATTTACTCCTTTAACATAGTCATTCAAACCTGCATCAAAACCACTATACTCTGCCGGGAAATCCTTTGCACTATTATATAACTCACTGATACCATCATCAATCAACTTTTCTCCAGATACATACTGTGTCACACCGGAAGCTAACTGATTGGCCCCTGCCACATACTGTCCGGCACCATTTGTCAATGTGGTAACACCATTCGTATACTGCTTGATTCCTTTTGCTAATTTGCCGGCACCGGTTGACAGATCCGATGCACCTTTGCTGACATCTCCTACACCGCTTGCATATGTCTTGAAGTTATCCTTCAATGTAGTCAGACCATCTGACAGATCAGAAGAACCGGAGATCAATTCGTCTGTTGCATCTGCTAAATCATTTACAGCATCCTCCAAATCGTTCATATCACTGTCATCATCTAAATCAATGTCAGAGAACTCACTTGAACTTGCAACCGTATAAATCGAATCCATAGAGAAATCCTTTACTGTTGCTTCCACTGTAACCGTATCTCCTAACTTTTCGTTCATCTCATCTTTCATATCATCGGTAAGATTCAGGCTGTCTGCTAATCCTGGCATTCCATAAGCAACCAGAATCTGGTTACTTCCTTCGGATACCAGTTTACCCTGGCTGACCGTTACCTCTGAGAATGTATCAACCGGAAGGATAACTGCGGATGCCATCAAAAATGGTGTATTCATCTTGACATTTTTGCCATCCACTTCATCTTCAAATGTTGAATTATTCTCATATTGAATGGTCATCTTCAACTTACCGCTTTTACCTGCCAGATCCTCTGCTTTGATATCTTTTCCATCTAACTGATAAGAGATCTTCACATTAACCGGTGGTTTCTCGTCTGTAGTTCCCTGATAATAGATATCTGCATCATTTGCTTTCCATGTGAGTTTATCACCATTCTGGGTAAATGTTTCATCCCCTTTTACATTCTTAATGTCTTTCAGATTAGATACATCCTGAACATCACTAGTACCGGTTACATTCTTTAACCAGTTTGAAACCGTCACATCATCGACTGTTCCATCCGAATCCAGATTCACATAAACGGTCTCTTCTTTTTCTACATTTGTTGCCGCATAAGAAACATTGCCTGCTGTAGCAGCAAGACCTAATACCATTGCCGCACTTAATGTTACTGCACAAGTCTTTTTTAAATATCTCATAACAATTCCTCCTTCAGATCTTTCATTTACTACTCTATTTCTGTTCTTCTGCATGTTTACCAATCGCAACGTGACGTAATTTCCAACTCGTCTTACATATGATTGGATCAAATACCCAAAGCATTGCAGGTAATATACAGATAACAACCAATACACTGATCACAGCTCCTCTTGCAAGCAATGTACAGATGGAACCGATCATATCAATACTAGAATATAACGTAATTCCAAACGTTGCTGCGAAGAAGCAGGAACCACTTATGATAATGGACTTAATAGAAGCTTTATGTGCAATTGAAATCGCCTCTTTCTTATCCTTACCATTCAATCTCTCTTTGTGATAACGGCTTGTCATCAGGATTGCATAATCAACCGTTGCTCCTAACTGAATACTTCCGATTACAATACTTGCCACGAATACTAACGGCGTATGCGAATAATACGGGAACGACATATTCAGGAAGATTGCAAACTCAATTACAGCAACCAGAATAACCGGTAAGGAAATGGACTTAAATGTAAACATAATGATCAGGAAGATTGCAATGATTGACAAATAGTTTACATTCTTCAGATCCACATTGGTTACATCCATCAGGTCTTTGGTAAGCGGTGCCTCACCGATGACCATACCCTTCTTATCCACACCCTTTACAATCTTGTTAAGGGAATCGATCTGTTTGTTTACTTCATCGGATGCAGTCTTGTAATTTGAGCAGACAAACATCAACTCGTAATTATCACTTGCTAACATCTCTTTCATATCTTTTGGTACCATGGACTCCGGAACACTGGCACCTAATACCGAATTCATTCCGATTACCCATTTTACACCATCAACATTTTCCATATCTTTAATTGCCTGCGTCTTAACCTTAGAGTCTAAGTTGGACGGCAGCATAACGATATGCATGACATTCATATTAAATTCTTTTTCCAGTTTCTTATTTGCAACCGTTGATTGAATCGTCTCTGGTAATCCTTTGTCCAGATTATAGTAGATCGATACATGGTTGTTACCATATGCTGCCGGAACAATACCGATTGCAAATACCAACAACGCAACCCATCTTCCTTTAATGATCACATCAGAAGTCTTATGAAAGTTTGGAAGTAATTGCTTGTGTCCGAATTTGTCAATCCATTTTTCAAATACCAGGATCAAACATGGCAACAACGTTACACAAACGATAACGCCAATGATAACACCCTTCGACATTACAATTCCCAAATCGCGTCCAAGTGCAAAGGTCATTACACACAATGCTGCAAATCCTGCAACCGTTGTCAATGAACTACCGCAGATAGAAACAAATGTATTCGAAATTGCATGTGCCATTGCTCTTTCCTTATCATCTGGGAATCGCAACTTATTCGCACGGTAGCTCTCCAATAAGAAGATGGAGTAATCCATCGTAACACCTAACTGCAATACCGCAGTCAATGCTGTTGTAATGTAACTTGTCTCGCCGAGGAAGTAGTTGCTTCCTAAATTATATAATACTGCTAATCCGATTCCTGCCAGGAATATAAATGGTGTCAGGAAAGAATCCATTGTGATCATCAATACGATTAATGTAAATACTGCTGCAATCACAACATAAATCGGAATCTCCGAAAGAGCAAGATTCTTAATATCCGTAACCAATGCAGTCATACCGGAAATAAAACATTTCTCACTTACAATCTTACGAAGTTCCGTAACTGCCTGCATCGAATTATCTGCAGATGTTGTATCATCAAATAATACGATCAGCATCGTTGCATCGCCATTAAATAACGCTTCCTGAATATCCTTTGGAAGCATTTCCTTCGGAACCGTAATGTCCATGATACTATCATACCAGATCACATCACTTACATGTTCTACCTTCTTGATCTTTTCTTCCAAGGCAGCGACATCTTTCATGTCCATATCCTCTACAACTACCATGGAGAATGCACCCATTCCAAACTCATCAACCATAATATCCTGTCCGGATACCGTCTCTAATGAATCTGGTAAATAGCTTAGCAGATCATAATTCGTTCTTGTCTTTGCCATTCCGATCACAGATGGGATTATTAACAAAAGACTCAGAATTATGATAAGCGCTTTGTGCTTTGTAATCCATTTACCTACTGCTATCATTCCTTATCTCTCCTTTCAAAAATGACCATTGTTCATTTTTCTAAAAGAGAATATACTACAAAAATGACCATCGGTCAATACTTGTTAAGAAGAATTTTTATCAATTCACATTTTCTTCACAAAAAAATACCGTATGGTAATCTTTCGATCACACATACGGCATCTCTATTAACCTCTGCTCTTTTTAATTATTGAAGAACTCATCGAAAAACTCATCCGGTGTCATTTCATTTCCCTGCTGAATATCCTGCTCTGTATTCGTCTGTTCTGTACTCTGCTCTGTTGTCTTCTTCGAATCTTCCGGCATATCCTTCTTTGCACCTAATGTAACTTTCAAGGTTACTTCTTTGTATTCGCCTTTTTCATTACTACGCTGGACAACCATCTCAATCTCTTCTCCTGCCTTCTTATTGGAAAGGATATTCTGTAAAGTCTCCATGCTTGTTACATCACGATCTGCAAACTTAGTAATGATATCTCCTGCTTTTAATCCACATTTGTCTGCCGGTGAATCCTCTACAATCTTTGATACATATACACCGGATGGCATGTTAAAGTTACTGTTCAGTTCATCCGTAATGTCATTGCCCTGAATACCAAGATATCCCTGTTCACTCTCTGCAATGACTTCCTGATTCATCAGATCATTGATGATTGGAATGGCTGTAGAAATCGGAATCGCATATCCCATACCTTCCACTTTGCTATCTACGTATTTGACAGTATTGATACCAATAACTTCACCTTTTGAATTCAGTAATGCACCACCACTGTTACCCGGATTAATCGCTGCATCTGTCTGTAACATCTTCATCGTCTGATTATTCTCTGTATCTACTTCACGATCCAAAGCACTGATATGACCAACCGTTACGGACTGTCCATAACCTAATGCATTACCAATTGCAATTGCGGACTCACCCAGCTTCAAATCGTCGGAAGAACCCAATGCAGCAACTTTGATCTTAGAAAGTGTATCCGATTCCATATCTGATGTCTTGATCTCAAGGACTGCCAAGTCAGCAGAAGAATCGGAACCTTTTACTGTTGCGGCTGCGGCTGTCTCGTCACAGAATGCAACCGTAATCTCTTTGGCACCCTCGATAACATGATTATTGGTTGCTACTAACACACTATCATCTGTCTGCCCGATAATAATACCGGATCCGGAACCCTGTACCTCTTGTTCATATGACTGGAACCAGGATCTTACTGTCTGAACGGATGTGTTCGTAATAGACACCATTGATGGCATTACATTGGATACTACACCGGAAACATCATCCTCGCCTGATGAAGAAGTTCCAGTATTTGTTGTGGTAACTGCCGCAATCTCTGTCTTATTCTTACTATTATTGCCAAGCACTTTATTGCCTACTGCATTCACGCCTACCATCACGCCACCTGCAACCAAACCAAATACGGCTGCAGATCCAAGCAACAATCCAACCTTTTTCAATTTGCCGTTCGATGGTTTCTTTGCCTTCTTTGCTTTCCTCTTATCTGCTGCTTCCGGTCCGAAATCATTGCCTGTGTAGATTCCCTGTCCATATACATTACCCTGACTGTATGGATTCGTACCGTTGGTCTGATACTCACTCTTCGGAGCTTCTGTTGTCTGTTCCTTTGTTGACGAATCATTCATGTCAACCTCGCCTGATATATTCTCTTTACCAAATGGACTTTCATTTCTTCCATAATGATAAGTTGAATCTGAATTGTTCTGATTCATATTATTGTTCTCGTTTTCCATTGTCAAAACCTGCCTTTCTCAAATTCATTCTGTCTATTCGATAACCTCATTTGTTATCCTATGGTTGTTATACTAGCAGTGTTTTGTGACTAAATTGTGACAAACCTGTTGTAAAATTGTGATACTTCTTCATACTTAATAATCCTCTTCGATCACACGAAAATCTAAATAATCAAATTCTATTCCCTCCACAAAACTATCCTGTGTGAACCGTGTTCTGGAATACCGGATAAAATCCTGCTGATTCAGTGGAAGCCAGATTGGTTTTGCCAGATCAAACGCATAACAAATCTCTTCTAATGCCTGATAAACTTTCTGTGTTCTTGTCATATTATAATCTGTCACCTCGGCAACCATATCTTTTATCAAATGATTATCTTTCATGAGTTGTCCCCATATTCGCATATCCTAGTCTCCTTCTTACTAACCTATGTCAAAAAATAAAAGCTATTACATATGGAAAATGTTTCACTATGTAACAGCTCTTATTGTTATCCATCTAATTCACGATCAGATCTTCTCTCCCCAATCGTCATCATATTCTTCCGACGCATCCTCCTGCTCGTCTCCTTCACCCACATCCTGCGGCGATTCTTCTATCGGTTCCTCATAATCTTCCGATTGATCGGACTCTTCCACATCCGTTGTACATTCTGCTTCTGCTGCCAAGCTTTCCGGACTTGGGGGTACGAATCCGCCTGCCTCTGCTGCTAAGCTCTCAGGACTTGGGGGTACGAATCCGCCTGCCTCTGCTGCTAAGCTCTCAGGACTTGGGGGTACGAATCCGCCTGTCTCTGCAGCTAAACTCTCAGGGCTTGGGGGTATGAATCCGCCTGCCTCTGCTGCTAAGCTCTCAGGACTCGGTGGTACAAAGCTGCCTGCGTCCGGCATTACCGCTTGTGAATTATCTCCCATTCCTTCAACCTGACTCAAGCTGCCAATAATCTCCGCAATCTCATTCAACTCCCCAATTACATCACCCAGGTCTTCAAGATTACTTTCACTTAATTCTGCGGACGATTGTGCATTTGCCGCGATCTCTTCACTCGCCGCCTGCTGATTTGCAAGACTGTCAATAATGACCGTATTACTCTCCTGCAGATTACTACTTAATTCGTCTAAGCTTGTCATGTTATTATGTAACACATCAACCACACCAGCAATACTCTCAAATGCACCGGTAACATGGTTAATATCCTCCGCCTGCGCCTCTGAAGCCCGAACAGAATTCATAACAAGTTCCGAAGTCTGATCTGCCAACTTAGTCACTCCCTGTAACAGATCTGTGATCTTATCAATAGACTGTTTCGTATTATCTGCAAGTTTCCGGATCTCATCTGCAACTACAGAGAATCCTCTTCCTGCTTCTCCTGCTCTTGCTGCCTCAATAGATGCGTTCAATGCCAACAGATTCGTCTGGGAAGATACCTGATAAATAATCTGTGTAATCTCTTCCGCTGAACTGATCTTGTCCTGTAATTCCTGTGCAACCTCTGTCACCTGCTGGTTTGCAACGGCGATCGCGTCAGATTTCTCTTTTAACTGTTCTACCAGTTTACCACCCTGCTCAGTTGCATCGACTGCCTCATTCGTAGATTCCAATGTATGATCCTTCACGCTGATCAGATTATCAATGATATTACGGATCTGCGCTGTCATGTTCGTCTGGCTTTCCATATTCTTAACAGTCTCTGTAACGCCGGAAGATATGGCATCCACACTCTTTGCGACCTCATCTGTTGCATCATGAAAACTGTCTAACTTCGACTGGAGCAGTTCAATATGCTGATTGCCCTTTTCCACAACATTCACCATATTCTGCGTCACTTCTTCCTGATACATCAAATGATACTTGATCTCCTGTTGATCCGTCTCCTGCTCTCTGACAACATTCTCCGCTGTCTGATATAAACACAATGTCATAATAACAAACAATACAATGGCAACAATCCAGGATGCTCCCTGCGCACCCTGTCCCGAAGCAAACATAATAATTGCTTTGACCAGCATAATCACATCTACTGCACTTGCACAAATCAGGCTGTATGTGGTATCCAAATACAACATACCGACAACGATGATGGCACAAAACGGAAGCATATTATATATGTTTCCATGATTAAATACCGAAATAGCAGCTACTAATATATAACCTCCACCTGCAATAAAACGGATTAACGGGCTGTCTGCCATCTTATGATACATAAATACACAGCCACCGATCAATCCAAGGCACAAAATAACCTGAACAATCAAAAAAGCTCCACTTGCAGTTGCTTTCTTCTCTAATACAGAAAGGATCATCCGAACCACTGTAATTGCAATAACCATTTTTAAAAAGTTTTCATTTTTCCTAGTTAATCTTATCGTATTATCCATATATAGTCCCTCTTAATTCTGAAATAATGGCACAAGAAAAACAAATGCCTGATCTGCAGTCGCTTATTTTTCTTATGTGTTCATTATATCATGCCATTCTAAAAGAATCCACCAACTCTTTCTAACCTATTATACAAAAAAGCGGAAGAATTTTCGTCATATTCACCAATAATTCTTCCGTTTTTTCATATAGCTTGTTACATTGCAATAATAATTATTGTATGTCTCCCTCTTCTCTTGCAACCGCCAGCATCAATTTAATCCGATTCTCCTGATTAACCTTTGTGGCGCCGGGATCATAATCGATTGGCACGATATTTGCTTTTGGATAGATCTCCTTAACCTTACGGATCATACCCTTTCCTACAATATGATTTGGCAGACACCCAAATGGCTGTGCACAGATGATATTTCCATATCCGCTCTCTGCCAATTCTAACATCTCCGCTGTAAGAAGCCACCCTTCACCCATCTTGTTGCCAAGTCCGACAACACCAGTGATCAACTGCTTGATATGTGCATATTGGGATGGTGGAAGAAACTCACTGTTTTCAGATACTGCATTATACAACATCTTCTCTAACATCTCACAATATTTCATTAACAATTGACAAACTTTCTTCTTTGCCGGATTACCGCCATATAAATTGATATCCTCAATCCGGTTATCAATCTTAAACATCATAAATCCCATGACACCCGGAACCATTACTTCACAGTCCTGATTCACTAAGAAATTCTCCAAATCATTGTTTGCCATTGATGAATATTTAACATAGATCTCTCCGACTACGCCAACCTTTGTCTTAGAAACATTTTTGACCGGAATCTTTGTAAAATCTTCCACGATCGTTTTCATATTCCGTTCCATACCCTTTGGTGTATAACCTTTTCTCCGGCGGAACTGATTGGATAATTCTTTTACCCATTTATCGATCAAAGCATCTGCATCGCCTTTATTCACTTCATACGAACGCACCTGATTCTTCAGTAACATAAACAGATCACCATACGTCAGACCGATCAATGCCTGATAGAGCATTTCCAATGTCAGATGGAAACCACTATTGCTCTCTAAGCCGGATAAATTCAGAGAAATTACCGGTATATGTCCAAGTCCGGCCTTTACCAATGCCTTACGCAAAAGGTGAATATAATTGGATGCACGACAACCGCCACCTGTCTGTGTAATCATCAATGCAACCTTATTGACGTCATATTTTCCACTCTGTAATGCGCTGATCATCTGACCAATTACCAGCAATGCCGGATAACAGGTATCATTATGTACATATTTTAAGCCTGTATCCACTACCTTTCGCCCGGTATTCTTTAAAAGTCCAACCCGGTATCCATGTAAAGTAAAGATATTTCTCAGCAATTTGAAATGTACAGGAAGCATATCCGGAATCAGAATCGTGTATTCTTTGCGCATTTCTTTGGTAAATTCCACACGTTCACCAGATGCAACATGCACCTGAATCATATCATTGTCCTGATTTTCATTCATTATCTCGCTCATGTTACCTTGCTCCTTTCTGACCGGTTGCAGCAAACAAACTTCTCAATCGGATCTTTACTGCTCCGAGATTCGTGATTTCATCAATCTTGATCTGTGTATAGATCTTGTCTTTCTCCTCTAAGATACGTCTTACCTCATCTGTTGTAATTGCATCAACGCCACACCCAAACGATACAAGTTGTACTAAATTCAGGTTTGGATTCTGTTCATCTGCAACATACTCCGCTGCGGCATACATTCTTGAATGATACATCCACTGATTCAATACTTTCGTCTGCACATGTGGTGCCATGTCCGATACAGAATCTTCAGTAACAACAACTGCACCAAGATCACAGATCAGTTTGTCAATACCATGATTGATTTCTGGATCCAAATGATATGGACGCCCGGCTAACACGATCACAGGCTTATTCTCTCTGCTTGCGATCCGGAGATACTTTCTTCCTTCCATGCGCACTAAACGCATATGCTTTTCATGTTCTTCATATGCATAATTACATGCCATCGCAACATCCGAGAATTTCATTTTGCCAAAATATTTCTCCAATACTGCATGGAACTTTTTGGTAAAATCTTTTCTTCTATGGATTCCTAAATATTCATAAATGAACTTAACATCCCGTAATGCTTTTACATTTGCTTCTAATACTTCTGGATAATATGCAACTACCGGACAATTATAATGATTATCTCCCAATCCTTCATCAAAATTATAACTTAAACAAGGATAAAAGATTGCATCTACATTCTCCTTCAACAACGCTTCGATATGTCCATGCATCAATTTGGCAGGGAAACATACCGTATCTGACGGAATCGTATGCTGACCGCTTAAATACAAACTTCTGGATGAATTCGGTGACGTTACAACATTAAATCCCAATTTGGTAAATAGCGTATACCAGAATGGCAATAACTCATACATATTCAGTCCCATTGGTATACCAATAGTACCTCTTGCCTGATCCGCCGGAATATCCGAATGTCGGTATTCCTCTAACAACTGTAATTTGTATGCATACAGATCATACTGCGGTCCCTTTGCTTTCTTTGCCGTCGGCTTATCACAACGGTTACCACTGATAAATCTTCTTCCATTATCAAAGGTATTGATTGTTAGTTTACAATGATTGTTACAACCGTTACAAGTCGTCATACTGATCTCATGCTTGAATCCTGCCAATCCCTCTGCATCTAAGATCGTACTCTTACCGGTACTGTTTAGCTGTGCATATAATGCAGCACCATAAGCACCCATAATTCCTGCCATCTCCGGTCTGACAACATCATGACCAATCTCCTGCTCGAATGCACGAAGCACGGCATTATTTAAGAATGTACCTCCCTGTACAACGATATGCTCACCGAGCTGTTTGGCAGATGCCGCACGGATCACCTTATACAATGCATTCTTAACAACGGATATTGATAAGCCTGCTGATATATTCTCAATAGAAGCACCGTCTTTTTGTGCCTGTTTTACGGAAGAATTCATAAACACGGTACAACGTGATCCCAGATCAACCGGTTTATCCGCAAACAATCCTAATCTGGCAAATTCATCAATCTTATAACCGAGTGCTCCGGCAAATGTCTGTAAGAATGAACCACATCCGGATGAACAAGCCTCGTTCAGGAAAATGTTATCAATCGCATTATTTCTTATCTGGAAACATTTGATATCCTGACCACCAATATCAATAATAAAGTCAACATCCGGCTGGAATTTCTTTGCTGCCGTAAAATGTGCAACGGTCTCAACAATACCAAAATCCACGCCAAACGCATTCATGATCATCTCTTCGCCATATCCGGTAACCGCAGAGGCTTCAATGTGAATATCCGGATACTTCTGGTATAATTTATCCAGAAACTCTTTGATGATTGGAACCGGGTTACCACCATTTGGCAGATATTCCGAACATAGAATGTTTGCATTCCCGTCTGTTACAACTGCCTTTACCGTCGTGGATCCGGCATCAATTCCAAGATAAGCAGGTCCAACCAGCGTATCTACATTCTTAATATGATCTGAATTCTTCTTGTGTCTGGCAATGAATTTGTCATACTCTTCCTGTGACACAAATAGTGGCTGACAGCTTGCATATCCGCCGGTTGCTGTATACCCATCAATCTTCCCGATCAATTCATCAATATCAAACACTTTGGTATCTTTCTTAAGTGCTGCTCCCATTGCAACAAAGTAAAGAGAATTATCCGGTGCAATACCCTCTAACTTCAATGTAGCATCAAATGCCTTACGAAGTTCGGATAAAAATGTCAAAGGACCACCTAAATATACAACCTTTCCTGTGATCTCACGTCCTTGTGCAAGACCTGCGATCGTCTGATTCACTACTGCATAGAAAATACTGGCTGATATATCATTCTTCTGCGCGCCCTGATTCAATAACGGCTGAACGTCGGATTTGGCAAACACACCGCAGCGGCTGGCAATTGTATAGATCTTCTCGTAATGTTTTGCCGCTTCATTCATCTGCCCTGCTTCCATGTTCAAAAGGGTTGCCATCTGGTCAATAAATGCACCTGTACCACCTGCACAGGATCCGTTCATCCGGACTTCCAATCCATCCGTCAGGAATAAGATCTTCGCATCTTCTCCACCTAGCTCAATTACAACGTCCGTGCCCGGAATCACTTTGTTCACGGCAACTCTGGTTGCATATACTTCCTGTTCAAAAGGAATACCTAACGTATCCGCAATTCCCATTCCTGCAGATCCGGATATCGTAAGACTCATATTCTTCTCATCCGGAAACTGCTGCTTAATATCATTCAGCATTCCGACTGTCTTACTTGTGATCTGAGAAAAATGTCTCTGATAATCCTTATACACAATCTGATCTTTGTCATCCAGCACAACACACTTCAATGTAGTAGAACCTACATCCAATCCTATTCTCATTGTGACACCTCTTTTTCCTTCGTTTCTATCTATAAGTAACAGACTCTCCCATTCCTGTTTTGGTACATTATCTGCAATCGTGATTGCAAACACAGACATTCTAACACAATTTAACAGGTTATTCCAGTCTTTCTTTTTTATCGTATACTATTCAACCTTCGGTTTCTTTTTGTTGTGTATTTTATTTCTTTTTCCGTAAAAACTTTCGTAAATACACGGAACAACCGCTAAGGTAAGAATTGTTCCATAGATAAGACCTCCGATCACGACTAACGCCATTGGCTGTGCCATATCAGCACCCATACCAATTCCCATAGCCATCGTTGACAAGCCAAGAATCGTAGTAAGTGCCGTCATTACGATCGGCCGGAGTCGATTCTTACCGGTCAGGACAATCGCATCCCTGATCTCTAATCCCTCTTCCCGAAGCTGATTAACACTGTCTACAAATACAATACCATTATTCACAATTACTCCACAGAGCATAACCATACCGATCATTGCAATAATGCTGACATCCTTTCCTGCGAAGAATAATGCAGCAAATCCACCGGTAAACGCAAGCGGTATTGTAAACATGATAATAAACGGACCTTTTAATGACTGGAACTGGGCTACCATGATCAGATACATAAATGCAAGTGCTAATACCAGCATCAAAATTACCTGCTTCATGGATTCCATAACCGTCTCATTTTCTCCGTTATATTCAATTGAATATCCTTCCGGAAGATCAATCTGATCAAGTGTCTTTTTCACTTTGTTGGAAACCGATGTGGTCGTATATCCATCTTTCACTTTTGCAGAAACAGAGATATACCGTGTCTGATTTAACCGGTTGATCGATGAAAGGGACTGTGCATCCTCCACATCTGCAATCTCCTTCACCTTAACCGTTTTGGTCTCTTCCCCCTTTTTGCCCTCGATCTCAATATTATTCACATCCTCTAATGTGTATGTTTCCTGTTCTTCATCTTTTACATATACCGGATAATCCTTTGCCGCTGTGCTTAGTGTAGCAGAAGATGTACTCTCCTTTAGTTTGGTCTGAACCGCCTGATACACCTGTGCTACGGTAAGTCCGTAAGCTGCAGCAGCGTCCTTATCTACTACCAGCCGATATTCCGGTGTGGCATCCGTAAGTCCATTGTCAATCTCTGTAAGTCCCTTTACTTTGCCAAGCTTCTCTCCGATTGTCTGCGCTAACGTCTGCAATTCATCTAAATCTTTTCCCTTTACCTGAACCACAACGCCTTCCGTCATCATACTGCTCATATCCATCGTAGATGCGGAAACCGTAATCTCACAGTCAAAGTCTTTTGTTTTTTCCATGATCATATCCGCAATCTCGTCATTGGTGTGTTCTTTATCTTCTTTACATTCAATGTAGTAGCTGACCGTATCAAAAGAATCATCCGATCCCAATCCTACCATCGACATGGAACTTCCTCCCACCATTGCTCCAATGGTTTTGATATCTTTGATCTCTAACACGGAATCCATCACTTTGTCGGATAATTCCGCTGTCTCCTGTAATGTCTTTGTATCCTCCGGCATCGTCAATGTCATAGACATCTGTGTAGAATCCATGGATGGGAAGAAAGAAAATCCCCGGCTTAACGCAAGTGTAGAAGATGCAACCAGCAAAACGACAACCAACGACAATACAATTCCTTTATGGTCGAGAATCATAGGAAGATGTGCTGCATACCAGTCACTGATCTTTTCCACGGTTTTGTTCTTCTTTTCTGATACATGATCAAATGTCTTAGAAGCAACCATTGGAACAAAAGTTACCGCAACGATCAAACTTGCAAGCAGGGAATACGCGATCGTAAGTCCCATATCCGTAAATAACTGTCTGGTAATTCCGGTTGTAAACACAATTGGCAGAAATACACAGATAGTAGTCAATGTAGATGCTGCAATTGCACCTGTCATCTGTCTTGCTCCATCAATTGCCGCATCTTTTACGGAATATCCTGCTCCTCTCAGGCGGTAGATATTTTCGATCACAACGATTGAATTATCCACTAACATACCAACACCCAATGCCAGACCGGATAAAGAAATGACATTTAGTGTAATTCCACTGAAATACATTAATACGATCGCAAACACAACCGAAACCGGAATGGACACCGCAATAATGCCTGTTGGTCTGATATCCTTTAGGAAGAAAAGCAAAATGATCACAGCTAATATTGCACCATAAACAAGATTGCTTAATACTGAATTAACAACCAGGTCAATGTACATTCCCTGATCCATCAATGTTGTAAATGTTACTTTGCTGTCCGTTTTGCTCAACTGTTCAAATTTGTCGGATATACGGTCAGACACCGTCTTTGTAGAATATTCATTCTGTTTTGCAATGGATAATATCACACCCGGATTCTCATTTACTCTTGTATAGATCTTATCACTGTTATTCACTTCGATCACATCTGCAACATCCGATAATTTGATTGGATCTAATCCGTCCATTCCCATATCCAGTAACACAAAATCAGAAAGGCTCTCCACATCATCAAACTTTTCTCCCACACGTACCAGATAATCCACGTCATCCTCTGTCACATATCCGGCAGGATAATCAAAGTTCTCAGCCGTCAGCATTCCTTCAATCATAGAAACAGATATAATACTGTCTAAATCGGCTCCGTCATATGCAGAATCCTTTGCACTGTCCAGATTCTCCTCCTGTTCGGCAATTTTCTGCTCTCCCTGCTCTAATTGAACCTGTGCCTTGGTCATCTCACTGTTTGTCTCATTTTCTTTGGTCTTTAACTGTGAATAACCTTCATTCACTTTGCTTTTACCCTTTGTGATCTGCGATTGTGCCTTGTCTAATTTCTTCTTTCCTTTTGCAATTTCGCTTAACCCGTCTTGGATCTGCGTTGCACTTGACTGCAGATAGGTTATATATGTAGAAAGCGATGAAAATGTAAGGGCATTGCCATTTTGATCCTTTTGACCTGCAAGCTGTGTTTCCATCTGCGCAATTGCAGCATTAACAGCCTCAAGCTGTGTTTTACCTGCCGCATCCGAAGGATCTGCCTCTATTGCCGTCTCTAGCTGTGTCTTTTGGGAAGCTAGTGTCTGATATGATTTTAGAAGCTCTTGTAATGATGTAATTCCCTGCGCCACCTGTTTCTGTTGTTCTTTTAGCGTCTTTTCCTGTTCATCTAACTGTTTCCTGGCAGCCTGAATATCCTTTTCTGATGTGAGGAGTTCGTATCTGGCATCATCCATCTTCACCTGGGCTTTGGCAAACTGCTCACTTGCCGTTTTCTGTCCCTGTGCAAGCTGGCTTTTCCCGCTGCTGATCTCATTTTTCCCATCATCTAATGCCTGCTGTGCATCCGCAAATTTGTCATCTAATGCTTTCTTAACCTTCTTATTGGCGGCTGCAACTTTATCTTTCCGTATGATCACCTGAACCGATTCCTCAACCGTACCCATTGTTGTTACGGAAGCGACTCCTTCCAGCCCTTCGATTGCCGGAGAAACAGTATTTTCTACATAATCACTTAATTCAATGGTATCTGCCCCTTCTAAATCTACCGTTGCTACCATAACCGGCATCATGTTCGGGTTCAGTTTCATGATCATCGGACTACTGACGGAATCATCAAAATATCCACTGACCTGATCTAATTTTTCCCGCATATCAATGGTTGCTGTATCCATATTGGTATCTGAGTTAAATTCGAGGATCACCATGGAATAATTCTCGGAAGATATCGATTGTATATTCTTAATATTATCAATCGTTGCAATCGCCTGTTCGACCGGTTTTGTTACGGATGTCTCAACCGCTTCCGGACTTGCACCCGGATAAGACGTAACGACAACCGCATATGGCAATTCCATATCCGGAAGCAGATCCACCGTCATTTTGGTATATGCTACAATTCCCAGTATCAATACCAATATAATTCCTACAATTACCGTATATGCCTTCTTTACGCTGAATTTTGCTATCATATTTTGTTATTCCTTTCTGATCGCATCCGGGTGCTTAAATGCTGTCGGAAATGTTGCACTGCCAAGTATATGTGCAGTCTCTTCTCTTCCTTCCTCTATCAATGATCCTGTCAATGTAACTTTTGTGTCGTCATACTGCAATGTAGTATGTTTGTATTGCAATTTGCTTCCATCATAATAAGTAATATTCAGATGGATATAACGATTGGACCGGTATAGATAGGAAATGTCTAAGTCATATCCTTCATATTCTTTGTGCAGATCCGCTAAGATCTCCGCCGCCCCATCAAATTCCAAAAACTGTTCCTCCGCAATCGGAATCCCTCCATATTCTTTAAATCCCTCGTCCGGATTATAATATAGATAATAGTCACAGTATCCATCGGCGTCTTCCTCACCGCTATACACCCGGAGTACCAGATTATTCTTACCTTCCTCAGACAAATATCCTTTTCCCGAAACATTCGGTTCCAATACCCCGTCTGCATTATCAATGGTATACACAAGCGTATTCTTTTTTCCATTCTCCACACGATGAAGAAACAGATACGATTTGGTTGAATAGTCCACATTATCCACCGATATCTTTTCATCCTCTGTAAACTTCTCTATAACCAGTTCACAACCCTGATCATGCATATACCATAATTTGTATCCATTATCATTTGTTAAGACAAATGCTTCATGTGTTCCATCCTTGTTATAATCACCATATTCGAAGTCGACCACATTTTCGTTATTCACTTCCTCAAACATGGTATACAAGTCTCCTCTTGAGAAATCCGTCTTCTCTTTCTTGTTGTCCCGTTCAGTCGTATCTAACATGATCCGGACATTATCCTCCTCCAAATCAGCGTCATATACTTTCTGATCACTGCACCCGGTCAGCGATAATATGCTCATCATCAGCAAAAAAACATATCTGCCTTTCACATTTTCACCCTCCTAATGAAAAGAAAATACTGCATCTTCTTCATCTATTATAATCCGTGCTGCCGTCACTTCGATCAACTTCTTCTTCACTTCGTCCGCATCATCCACAAATATCTCAACGTGTACACACACATCTTCTCCATACTCGCTATCTATGATCGGAATCTCCTCACTTGCTAACAGATATTGTATCTTTCCAAAATCCGTATAACTGGTATGAAGCTTCATTGGAATCATTCTTCTTTTGGCAAGCACCTGCGTATTCTCAATACAGGCTTTGGCTGCATCAGTATATGCCCGGACAAGTCCTCCGGTTCCAAGCAGTGTGCCTCCAAAATACCGCGTAACAACAATACAGACATCACATAATTCGTTTCCTTTTATTACTTCCAGTATTGGTTTTCCTGCCGTTCCACCCGGCTCGCCATCATCCGAAAAACGTTGTGTCTGCTGTTCTCCATCCACGCAATATGCAAAACAATTGTGTCTTGCATCATAACGCTTCTTCCGTATCTCATTGATAAAGGCAAGTGCTTCCTCTTCCGATTCCGTATGTCTTACATATCCGATGAAATGTGACTTCTTTTCTACGATCTCGCCCGTACCTGCTTCTATTATTGTTTTATATTCGTTCATTTATTAATATCCTCATTTTCACCTGCAATTGCACTACCTTTTATCATATCAGATTTTTGTTGCAAATTCTATACATCTTTGAATAAAGATAGCTTTTTGTGTCCATGTTTGATATAATCAATGTAATAACATTTTCGGAGGCAGGTATGAATTATTCTAAGAAAACTACAAAGAAAAAGCAAAAAAAACTTGTATCAAAACATACAAAAAATAAAAATAAAATTTCCTATTTGATCTATAAGACTTTTATTTTCCTGTTTTTATTTCTGGTTGTAGCCGGAATAGGAGCCGGAATCGGCATGATCAAATCTATAATTGATAATGCCCCGGATATTGCAGATATCAAAGAGAGTGTCAAACTAGAAGGTTTCCAGACAACCATTTATGACCAGAACAACAAGGAGGTCACAACACTTTCCACCGCTAACTCTAACCGTATCTATGTGGAATATAAGGATATTCCTCAGAATATGATCAATGCTTTTGTTGCCATTGAGGATGAGCGATTCTGGGAACATAACGGTATTGATGCCAAAGGTATTCTGCGTGCTTTCTTTGTCGGCATTAAGAACCGGAACTTTTCGGAAGGTGCATCTACCATAACTCAGCAGTTGATCAAGAACCAGATCTTTAATGTCGGTCTTAATGAGTCCACATTTTTAGATTCTTTAAAACGTAAGATACAGGAACAATACTTAGCCATTGAATTAGAAAAACAGATTGACAAAAAAGACATCTTAGAGCTTTACTTAAACGCTATCTATCTCGGGCAGGGTGCCAACGGCATCCAGACTGCTGCGGAGACTTACTTTGGCAAAGAAGATCTGAATGATCTTACTTTATCTGAATGTGCCGTAATTGCAGCAATCACACAAAGTCCGACTTTATACGATCCGGCAGTCTATCCGGAAAATAATCAGACCCGTAAAAACACTGTTTTACAGAAGATGCTCGATCAACAAATGATCACACAGGCAGAATATGATGATGCTATGTCCGATGATGTATATGCCCGGATTTCTTTAGATAAGAAGGATAAAAACACCAACAAAAGTTATAACTCATACTATATCGATACCGTCATCAAAACACTTACAGCCCAATTGGTTGATGAATTAGGATATACCGATACACAGGCTTATAATGCGATCTACTCAGGTGGTTTAAGTATCTACATCAATCAGGATGCAACCTTACAAAAGATATGTGACTCCGAGATCAACAATCCGGATAACTATCCTGCAACGACCAGTGTCGCACTTAACTATGCCTTAACACTATCCGATCCGAAAAATGGAGACCTGCACAATTATTCCAGCAATGATCTGATCAATTACTACAAAGAAAAAACGGAGAATCCCAAATATAATCTGATCTATTCAAGTGAAGATACTGCCCGTTCCGCTGCAGATGAATTTAAAACAGCGATAATAGAAAAAACAGGTTACAAAGAACTGGCAGAGACATTTTCAACTACAATACAGCCTCAGAGTTCTTTTGTCCTGATCGATCAGTCTACCGGTTATGTAAAAGCAATCTGTGGCGGTCGCGGAGCCAAAGACGGCAACCTGACTCTGAACCGGGCAACCGATTCCAAACGTCAGCCCGGTTCCACATTTAAAGTATTGTCTACCTATGTACCTGCTTTGGATACTGCCGGGATGACACTTGCTACCAGCTTTATGGACGAGGCAACCAACTACAGCAACGGAACACCGATCAAGAACTGGTATAGCGGCTATCGCGGACAGCAGACAATCCGAACCGCCATCAAAGACTCAATGAATATTATTACCGTAAAATGTTTTCAGGAAGTTACTCCACAGATTGGATATGATTACCTTTGCAATATGGGAATCACCACTTTGAAGAACGGTGAGACTTCCGTAAACGGAATCGCAGAAAATGATATCAATGAGTCCATGTGTCTTGGTGGTTTAACAGAAGGTGTTACCAATCTTGAATTGACCGGTGCATATGCTTCTATCGCCAACAAGGGTACTTATATTGAACCAACTTTCTATACAAAGGTTCTGGATCATGACGGAAATGTACTGATCGATAATACACCGGAAACCAAACAGGTTATGAAAGAAACAACTGCATGGCTGATCAATAATGCAATGCAGGATGTTGTTACTTCCGGAACCGGAACAGCCGCCCGTTTGTCAAGTGGCATGGTAGTAGCCGGAAAGACCGGAACCACTTCGAGCAACTATGATTACTGGTTCTGTGGCTCCACCCCTTACTATACCGCAAGTATATGGATGGGCTACGATTCCAATACGGATTTCTCAAACAGCAATACACATAAAGTGATCTGGCGCAAGATCATGGATGAGATCGTAGAAACCGAAAAAGAAGATACTTCTGCTTCTTTTGAAAAACCAAGTGATATCGTCACTGCAAAGGTATGCTCTACTTCCGGTCTCCTTCCGGCAGAAGGACAATGCAAGTCAGTGATTACGGAATACTTTTCAAAGGATACCGTTCCAACCAAGACGTGCGATCTGCATCAGACGATCACCCTCTGTGATGAGAGTCATTACAAGGCAACCAAAGAATGTCCGCATACAACCACTTATCACTATACGGCTGATGAGAAAGGAACCATTACTTTAACAGATGCAGACTTTACTCCTCCGGATGGATTTATGGAAGAGACTTGTCCAATCCATACAGAAGAAAAAGAAGAAGATTCCGAAGAGAATGAAAAAGATGACACATCCGGTTATTCCTATAAAATTTCAACGGTTGTTGAGGGTGGAGGAACCATTTCCGGACCAACCGAAGGAAATACCGGTGATACCATCACTTTAACCTTTACTGCAAATGAAGGATATGTCCTCACAAATGTAACGGTCGATGGTGTTGCACAGGGAGCGATTCCAAGTTATACCTTTGAACATATCAATGCGGATCACTCTGTAACTGCAACTTTTACCGCCACTGGCGAAGAAACCACTATACCTGCCACTTCAGCAATGCACCTCTTTCTTCCACGCCGCACCCTAATTACCCTTGCACAGCGTAAGTGAGGGACGTGCGAAATATTCAGGGTATAGTGTCAGTTGTATAGATGCAACAGTATCAC